>Ga0134124_10000128_pt1 | contig 68589 bp, 47 predicted proteins | sample KB304_FD_96880 | JGI IMG/M metagenome (GOLD analysis project Ga0134124, IMG submission 96880) | Terrestrial soil microbial communities without Nitrogen fertilizer from Kellogg Biological Station, Michigan, USA - KB3-0-4 | ecosystem: Environmental > Terrestrial > Soil > Unclassified ...
GGATGAAATTGCCGAGATGCCTCTCGAATTGCAGCCCAAGCTACTGCGCGCGCTGCAGGAGCGCGTCTACTATCGGCTGGGCAGCGAGCAGCCCATAGAAGTCGATTTTCGATTGATCTGCTCCACCAATCAAAACCCGCTGGATGCCGTTCGAGGCGGGTCGCTGCGAGAGGATCTTTACTATCGCATATCGACTATTACGATCGAACTGCCGCCGTTGCGCGAACGCGCCGAGGACATTCAACTTCTCGCGGATCATTTTCTGAAGACCTTCTCTGACAAGTATGGAAAGCAAATGCAGGGATTCTCTCAGCCGGCGCGCGCGTCCATGTATAACCATCAATGGCCGGGCAACGTGCGAGAGCTCGAATCCGCAATCGAAAGAGCTGTCTTGCTTTCCAAAAGCGACGTCGTCGAGGCCACTGATTTTCAGTTCACGATGATCGAGCCGCAGACGCATTCAGATAACGGATTTGTGGCGCCGTCCAATATGACGCTCGAGGAAATCGAACGCGCGGTGATCGAGCAGACACTCAAGAGGACTAACGGAAACAAGCAAGCCGCCGCAAAGGCGCTGGGCATTTATCGCCCGAGGTTATACAGCAAGATTCAGAAATACAATCTAACCGTTTGAGCTCTGCGCCTTCTCTCCCTCAACAGGAAAGCCCTTATCAAACCAGGCGCTCAACCCACCCGCCAGCGGTCTCACCTTTTCGATACCTCGTCGCTTTAACAACAGCGCCACACGGGCGCTGGTAGCTTCGTTCGGTCAGGTGCAGAACAGCACTATCTCGCGGTCGCGGGGAATGCGGGTATGGTCCTGCTCGACTGTTTCGGGCGACATCCGAATCGCTCCGGGAATCGTCTGCGGCGCGGCGTCGAAATCGAGCGAATGGCGAAGATCGACGACGACCACATCTTCACCTAGTTCAATCCTTCGCTGCAGCTCATCGGGCGTGATCCGCGCGATTCGCAAGCTTCGGATGAATCTCCTGCGTTGAACGTATTTCCACCCGATGTAAGCGCCGAGGGCCCCGGCGAGGATAACCAGGATTGAGAACCCAAGGCTCGCCACGCGCGCGGCAACCTGTTCAAGTTGATTGCTGAAGACATAGCCAAGCGCGACGAAGGATCCCAGATACAGCAGCGCTCCAAGCCCATCAAAAAGCAGGAAGCGCCCAAGCCGCATTCCGATAATTCCCGCCAACGGCGGCGCCATTGTGTTCAACCCCGGAACAAACTTGGCAATAAGCAGTGAGCGAGCTCCGTGACGCACGAACGCGCCTTCCGTCTTGCGAACGCACGAATCCGGTTCGAGCGAAATGCGGCAAAGCAGATTCAAAACCTTCCCACCGCGAACTCTTCCGAATTGATACCAGCTCACGTCGCCTATCAGGGATGCCAGCACCGCAAGGGCGATCGCCGCCCAAACGTTCATCTGCCCCTGGCCGGCAAGAGCACCCGCGGCGAGCAGGAGTGGCGTCGCCGGCAGCGGCAAGCCGAGTTGTTCGGCTAACACCCAGATGAACAGAACCGAGTATCCGTGACGAATCAGAAATTGGAACGCTTCGTCCATATATTTGCTTTCGACCAGCTCGAGGCTGCGGAATCAGCGACCGCCATATTAGCGCAGTAGGCGGTCGCTCGCACAGCACTGTAGCGTAGACAGTCCAGTCTGCGCGTGCCTCGGATGGCTACGATTTGAAAACAGGCTACGACTGGAGCTAGATCGCTTGCGCTCAGCCGCAAGCAATCGCCCTCTATGCTGTGTATTTGCGTTGTGTTTTTTTCTAGCAGCGACCCCAATTAGCCATTGATGAAACAGCGTGGATATCTTCCGCAGCGGGGCTCAGAGTAGAGGCTTCTAATTCAATTAATCGGTCAAACGACTTGACACGGCGCGCTTGGAAGGAGCTAGGGCATCATTCTCGAGTAAGAAACACGTCCCAAGCCCATCTGCCAACACTGGCACCGTGTTCATCTCTCACCTTTGACCTATACCTGAAGAGGTTTCCATACTGGTCCGTTCGTTTTGATGTCTTGTAAGCCAGATCTATTGAGATAACGTGAAGAGCCGATAAGGTGTGGAGTTCGTACGGTTCCGACAGGCCGTTGTGATTCGTGTCTTGCCAGAGACGCAACGACGAAAAGATGGCATCTGAACTGGTTATTTGCCCATCACCGTTTCCGCCATTCGCAGCCCTGTCATACTCCGCAAGAGCTAGGAACCCATTCCGCGCCGAAGAAGGCGGTTGTGGCGTGACGTTTCCAAACAACTCAGACCCGTCGTCTATCGAGCCGTTGCCGCTGCGGTCCAGCGCGAGCCAAGCATCGTCAGAACCCGCAGAAGTCCACGCTACGTGTTGCGGATGGCCGTCGTTGCTTATATCAAATGTTACGCCATTATGCGCGCTTGTAAGATCGAAGCCATTGCCTGCGACATCGATGACTATAGGGGTATCATAGAAGCAACAGCCGGTTGAGGGGTTCCAACTGGCGCCACCACTGCATGCGTAACAATCGGATTCAGCTTCAGGAGGCAAGTTGCACTTGCCGCAGACTGACATGACACAACAGCCGGGATGCGGCTGGACATGTGCAATCTGCGCCCCATAAGAACATCCATTACCTTGGCATCGCGCCGGACGGGTATACACTTTCCAATCACCAGAGGTTGTAATAAATGGGCCCACACCATCAGGATACGATGGCCAGCAGTATCCGCCAGAAACGTTGCAATTACAATTGCCGCTTTCCGTGACAAGGAAGTCGACATAGCCTTCCGTATCGCACTCCCATTGGATATACCAATGAACCCTCTTATAGAAACTGTTATAAGGGCTATGACAGTCGTCATCCGTTTCTACGCCGTACCAAGAAGCGCTCCAACAGTAGTAGGACTGTGCTTCTGCCTTCTCCGTTATCGACATTACTAATAGCAGCAGGCCAAAAAAGGATACAAATCTCTTGGTCATGATTTCCCTCTTCCAAAAGGTGTCCTGGCTGTGCTTCAGTCGAGATTGCGCGTTATGCTAAATTAAGCAAATCACCAGTCACAGCCTGGCAGCAAGACTTTCGTAGATGTCTTTAAGAGTTCGTATGCGCTCCTGAGGGTTCAGGGAAGTTTGCGATTCGAGCCGCCGTAACGCATCTGATTTTTGATTTCGTAGACCTTCTCTCGCCGTCTCGCTTGTGGAGTTCGCCGAGTCCACAGGAAGAGATGAGATTCGCGCCTTCAGCGTATCAACTGCCTCATAGGGTACTCTCGGTAAATTCAGAGCATCATTTAACAGCGCTATGATGCGAGTAAGCTGTATCTTACTCCCCAGGCGTGTATCTAGAATCTCTGTCACAAACTTTGGATCCCCATCACCCGTCTTATCATCAAAGACGACGGCAAGAATACTTATATCGAGGTTCTGTCGAGCCGCGCTCTTATTGACACGTCGAGCAAAGGAGTACTTCTGCTCATAAACTGATTCAGGAGAGAGCCCACGCTGATCTTCAAGTTCGCTAAAGGCGAAATCAACTTCAGTTATTGAACCATTTACAGAAACGGCGCATGCTGTAATGTTTTTGCTATACCGATTTCGGAGCGACAACTCAACCTCGCCATTTTCGCCAACACTGGGACTGACCTGAACGACCTCAAAAGACCGGGTCCGGTTTTGTATTCGCGGGGTGTTGCTCTGTATGCCTGTGCTTTTTTGGCTCTTGAGCGAGACCCCGCCAATACCAAGGCCTAGAAGGCAGACAATCAAGAGAATAACGGGAACGCTTGAACGCTGAAGAACGGTTTTTGATGATCTCATTAATCCCTCTCAAAGTAACGAAGCTGACGATCGGGATTGGAAGGCAGCCCATTAGAGCACGGTTAATTTTTCTTGTCAAGAAAATTATTTTAACCAAGCAGGCCATTGCATTAACCAAGCTAGACCATAATGCCATTTTGTTGGGTAACTGTCACAGCAATTTGCCCCAGTGACGGTTTTGTTCCGAGCGAAAGGCTTGTATTGGTAGGAGTCAGACTTCTCGCGGTTAGCATAGCTGAACAGTCGTCGCGATTTACGTGGAGGGATAAAAACTTTTTTCTAACCAAGAAGCGGGACGCGAGGCGCTCCTAGGCGTGTTGAGAGCCGTTCGACTGTGATATAGAATGTCATACACGAGTGTCGCGGAACTCCGACAGTCTGAAGTTTGTCGAACTCACAAAGGAGTCGTTATGCGGTCAACTGTTCGTCTTTCACTGGTAGTCCTTGTTACCCTCGCGCTCACTGCGCCAATCATTCCAAGCACCCTCGCGCAACAGCCTCCGCCGGCGCCGCAGGCGTTCGAGCCCTTCGTCAACCGTGTTCGCGAGGCGCTAAAGCTCACTGACCAGCAGGTCGCCGAACTGCGAAACGTTCTGACGAAGCACACCCCCAGGCTCCTCGAGCTCCGCAACCGGGCACAGGCGAACGCCTACGCACCCGGGCTTCAGACCGAAGCCGACAAGGAACAAAAGGCGATTCGCGAAGAGTTGAGCGCGTTCCTCGACGAAGAGCAAAAGGGCAAGCTGGCTACCCTCGACACCAGGCCGCTGGTCCCGCTGGGGCCGGGCTTCATGGTTATCAATATTACTCCACGAGTCCGCGTCGAATCTGGCCCGGCAAAGATTGCGAGCGCCGAGCATTTGATTCCCGCGCCCGTTGCCACCGGTCGCGCCCGCCTGACCGAGGATCAGCGGATTCTTCACTTGCTGAACCGCATAGCGTTCGGTCCGCGTCCCGGTGACATCGACCGAATCAAGCAAACGGGAATCGATCGTTTCATCGACGAGCAGTTGCATCCGGAGTCAATCGACGATTCGGATCTCGAGACTCGGTTGCAAGTGTTGCCAACTCAACGACTGGCATCCGCCGAGCTGTATCAGTTTTATCCGCCACCACAAGTCGCCGAGCAGCGTGCTGCCGAGAAAAACTCTCCGCCGGTTTTCGGCCGCCCGCCTCAAGTCACCGGCGAACTCGTGCAGCAGAAACTTGTGCGAGCGGTGTCGAGCAACAGGCAGTTGCAGGAGGTGCTGACGGATTTCTGGTTCAACCATTTCAATGTGTTCGCGCAGAAGGAAGCGGACCAGTGGTTGGTGACAAGCTACGAACGGGACGTAATTCGTCCGCACGCGTTGACCAGGTTCCGCGATTTACTGCTCGCGACTGCCCAGAGCCCCGCGATGCTCTTCTACCTCGACAACTGGCTGTCGTCTTCGCCGGATTCGAAGCAGCCGCGTCCTCCGCGGCCGCAATTACCTCCGAACGCGCAACCACCGAAACCGGCTCCCGGAGCCACTTCCACGTCAGGCGAAGCTCCAATGACCGCGAGCGGCGCAGACGCGAACGCACTGATGGCCGCTAAGAAAGACGGATCGCAGAATCCGCAATCCGCAATCCCCAATCCGCAATCAACCGCTGCTCCAAAACCGCCGCCGCGCAAGCCTGGCATCAATGAGAACTATGCTCGCGAGCTGATGGAGCTTCACACGTTGGGGGTCGACGGAGGCTACACTCAGAAAGACGTGCAGGAAGTCGCGCGCTGCTTTACCGGATGGACCATCGATCGGCCGTTTCAGGGTGGCGGGTTTGTGTTCCGCCCGTGGATGCACGACGACCGCGCAAAGACCGTGCTCGGCGTTACAATTCCGGCAGGCGGCGGCGTCAACGACGGATTGCGCGTGATTGAAATACTGTCGAGACATCCGTCAACCGCGCGCTTCATTTCCAGGAAGCTGTGTCAGCGTCTTCTCTCAGACGATCCGTCGCCGCAACTCGTCGAACGAGTTGCGCAAGTATTTCTCAAGACCGACGGTGACATTCGAGAAGTCATTCGCGCGATCGTCACTTCACCGGAGTTCAACTCGCCTGCGGCCTTCCGCGCAAAGATCAAATCTCCACTCGAGCTGGCCGCGTCGGCTATTCGAGCAGTTGACGCCGACACGAATGGCGCTCCTTCATTGCACGATTGGATTCGAAGAATGGGTGAGCCTCTTTACCAGTTCGCGTTCCCGACCGGATACGGCGAAGACTCGGCGAAGTGGGTGAACACCGGAGTGTTCTTCAATCGGATCAATTTCGCGGTGGCGCTTGCGAACAATCAGATCAACGGGACGAATTTCGATCCGCTAAGACTGGTTTCCAGCGAGGTTGCCGCGAGCCCCGATCGATTGACCAGTCAATTGGCCGGATTGATTGTTCATACCGAGTTGTCGGCGGACAGCCTGCGCGCGGTTCGAGCCGGTCTCGCAGATCAACCGGCAGTTGCGGCGACGAGCACGCCTCGTCCGGCGATTGATACTGGCCAGAGACCGCCGCAGAGACCGGTGGCTGCTCCGATCAACGCCGCTTCTACGAACGATGCCGCCGCGGAGCGCCGTCGCATCGCTCAGGTGATCGGCTTGCTCATGGGGACCACAGAGTTTCAGCGAAAGTAAGCCTGGGGGCTGGGTCTCCTCAGCGTCCTCGGCGTCCTCTGCGGTTAGATCCCAGCACTGATTAAGAAAACCGCAGAGGGCGCGGAGGACGCTGAGGACTGCGTTGCCGGCCAACGCGCTAATACACCGCCACCCGAAGCCGGCCGTCTTTGATATTTCAATAACTTTGCCTGATACTGGTGCGACTCAAACCGTTAAGGAGGTGACAGTGGGAACTCAGACTCAGATAGATGTGAGAGTGATCGCAAAGGATGGCAAGTATCTCGGGAACGACGTCGGTGGCGCACTGGTAACGATCCACGATGTCCAGACGGGCGAGTTGCTCGCTCACGGTTCCACGAACGGCGGATCGGGTGTCGCTAACCTCATGGACATTCCTCTCCCGCGCTACGCCGTACTGCCGGTTGATGAAGCGTCCGTCTTCACAGTCTCGCTCGACCTGGAAGAACCCAAGCTGATCAGGGTTACCGCGTACGGGCCGCAAGGCGCGCAGCAGTCGGCTAACACGGTGTCGCAAACGCAGTGGGTTTACCCGGGAAAAGACATAACCGGCGGGGCGAAGGGCGGCGGCTTGCTGCTCGAGATACCGGGCCTGGTGGTCCAGGTATTGAATCCTCCAACTCACTTTCTGCCGCAGACCGCTCCCGAGCACATCGATATCAGGGTTAACGTGACGATGATGTGCGGGTGTCCGATTGGAGTCGGCCATCCGCCGTGGCATCCGGCGCAATTCGAAGTCAAAGCTGTCATCAAACAAGGCGCGACTATCGTTACCGAGGTCCCGCTCGAGTATCAGGAGAATGAACCTTTCGACGTGCCGAGCCAGTTCGCCGGCAAGTGGGTTGTGCCGCCCAATAGCACCGGTCAACCCGCAATCTACGACATAATCGTGTTCGCGTTTCAGCAGAAGAACGGCAACACCGGCGTCGACCGCGCGACTGTAATCATTCCGGCGCCGTGATTTCTCCTTTGCGAGCTTTGCGGTCCTTTGCGAGCTTTGCGCAAGGAATCGTGTTTTGACTGCGTGAGACTGATTTCGGCGCAAAGCTCGCAAAGGACCGCAAGGCACGCAAATTCATGACTCAATCCCCACGCATGGAACCGATATCACACTACTATTACTCTCATCGCTTGAGGCTGCACTTCTGGGATTGGGGCAATGAAGGTAAGCCGGCCCTGATACTCGTCCACGGTGGGTTGGATCACGCTCGTAACTGGGATTGGGTGGCTCGGGCGCTGCGAGAACACTTTCACGTTTACGCAATCGATTTGCGAGGTCACGGCAACAGTCAGTGGGCGCCAGGAGCGCTCTACAGCGTGGCCGAACACGTGCTCGATTTGTCGGCGCTTGCGGATATCATCGATGCGTTTCCGATTTATCTGGTCGGGCACTCGCTTGGAGGGATCGTCACGTTATTCTACTCAGGGGTGTTTCCCGAGCGCGTAAAAAAAGCCGTGTCAATCGAAGGACTCGGGCCGCCGCTTTCTCATCGTGTGTTCCGGCCGGCTTCGGAACGTATGCGGGATTGGATTGAACGCGTTCGGCAAACAGAGCGGCGCGACCCGCATAGCTATCCGAGTCTCGACTCAGCCGTAGGGAGAATGAAAGAGGCTAACCCGCATCTTTCGGATGAGGTGGCGAGGCATTTGACGTTGCACGGAACGAATTGGAACGCGGATGGGTCTCTGGTGTGGAAGTTTGATAACTACGCGAGGCCGTTCGCGCCTTATGGACATAGCAAAGACGACTTCACTGAGATACTGGGTCAGATCACTTGTCCGGTGATGCTGTTTTGGGGCGAGGAGAGCTGGGCGCCGGATCCAGAGAATGATGGGCGAGCGCAGGTTATCAAGAATCATCGACTGGTTAAGGTCGCGAACGCCGGGCATTGGGTGCATCACGATCAGTTGGATGTGTTTTTGAAAGAGACGACGGGCTTCCTGGTTGAGCCCTGAGCGTCTTCGCGTGCTTTGCGGTCCTTTGCGAGCTTTGCGTTGAGGATTCTTAGCTCAGAATTCATAGCGCAAAGACGCAAACGACCGCAAAGCGCGCAAAGAGAATCAGGGCAGCCAAAGAATTCTAAGATGCAACCGGGGGAGGCGGTTCAATCGTGATCCGGACTACATGCTCCTTGCCATCATCCGCCAGCGGGATGTCCGGAGTGTCCAACACCTGACCGTCCAGCTCGACCTTCGAGACTCCATGGTTTAACCCATGCGGATTCTCGACCTGCAACTTATACGTAGTCGCACCCCGCCTGTATGTTATCTCGAACTCTCTCCAGCCTCGCGGAACGCACGGCTCAATCGCCAGTCGATCGCCCCTGAGCTTGAACCCCACTATCGACTCGAGAACGGCTCGATACATCCAGCTCGCCGAACCCGTGTACCACGTCCACCCGCCGCGCCCCGTGTGAGGCCACACCGCGTAAACATCCGCCGCCGCCACGTACGGCTCGACTCGATACTTGTGCAACCCCGCTCGCGTAGAAGCGTGGCTGATCGGATTCAACAACGCGAAGAGTTCCCACGCGCGCTCGCCCTCGCCCAACATCGCGTAAGCGATCACCGTCCACAAAGCCGCGTGCGTGTACTGGCCGCCGTTCTCCCTGACGCCAGGCACGTATCCTTTTATGTAGCCGGGGTCGAGTGAGCTCTTGTCAAAGGGTGGAGTGAACAACATCACCAATCCATCGCCTCTTCGAATCAGGTGCTCTTCGACCGCGGCCATCGCGTGTTGCGACCGGTTGCGATCCGCCGCGCCTGAGATCACTCCCCACGATTGCGGGATCGAATCGATGCGGCACTCTTCGCTCTGCGCGGACCCGAGCGGCCTCCCGTCATCGAAATAAGCTCGGCGATACCAATCACCATCCCAACCGTTTTCATCAAGCGCCTGTCTCAGCTTCTCCATGTGCGAGCGATACTTGTTCCCGCGCCGCTTTTCTTTTCGCTTGTCGCAGAAGCCCGCGAAGTTGCTCAACGTTACGTACAAGAACCAGCCGAGCCAGACGCTTTCGCCTTTGCCTTCCACGCCGACTCGATTCATACCGTCGTTCCAATCGCCCGAACCCATCAGCGGCAGGCCGTGCGTTCCTACCGCAAGGCTGCGATCAATCGCGCGCGTGCAGTGCTCATAAATGCTCGCCGACTCCGCAGATGTGGCCGGCTGCGTATAAGACTCCTGCTCGCCTTCCCCGAGCAGCGGGGCTTCAAGAAACGTTGTCAGCTCATCCAGCACAGACACGTCACCGGTCGAGCTCACGTAAAAGCTCGCGACAAACGGAAGCCACAGCAGGTCGTCCGAGCATCGAGTCCGCACTCCGCGGCCGGTCGGCGGGTGCCACCAATGCTGCACATCGCCCTCCCTGAACTGGTGGGCCGAGGCGCGAACGATTTGCTCCCGCGCGAGTTCAGGCTTCGCATACACAAGCGCGCACACGTCCTGCAACTGATCGCGAAACCCATAGGCCCCGCCTGATTGATAGAAAGCCGACCGTCCCCACAACCGGCACGAGACCGACTGATAGAGCAACCAGCGATTGATCATTATGTCCATCGCCGGGTCGTAAGTCCGGATCTCGACGGCGCCCAGCAATTGATCCCAATAGGCGATGACTTGCTCGAAGGCCTGCTTCGCGACACTGACTTGCTTGTACTGCAGGGCGAGCGCTCGCGCTTCTTCAACGTTCGCGCCTTCGCCGAGGACGATCACGATCTCCCGTTCTTCGCCAGGCGGCAAGTCGATCACTGCCTGCATCGCCGCGCAGGGATCGAGCCCCGCGCCCACCTGACCTGAGAGCTTAACTCGGCCAAGAGCGGCCGGCCTTGCGTGAGATCTGTTACGGCCGAGAAACTCTTTGCGATCGCACGTGATCGTGCGCTCCTGCTCGCTCATATCGGCGAATGCTACGCGCGACGCGAATTCGTTGTTGTAAGGATTGCGCGCGAAGATCGCGTTTGTAACCTCGTCGAGATCGGTTATTACGAAAGGAGCGTTCCGGCTTCGATCGACTCCAAGGACCCATTCGGCGTAGCTGGTTACGGAGATTCGCCTTTTTCTTTCGGTGTCGTTTCTCAAGTGCAGCAAAGAGACTTTTACGGTGTGCTCCATCGGAACGAATTGAAGAAGCTCCTGGTGAATGCCGTGACTCGCGTGTTCGAAGACGGTGTAGCCCTGACCGTGCCGGATCAGGTATTGATCCGCCTCGCGTATCGGCAGCGGCGTCGGCGTCCATACCTCGCCCGACTCTTCGTCTCGAAGATAGATGGCTTCGCCGACGGGATCGCTGACGGGATCATTCGACCAGGGTGTCAGCCGATTCTCGCGGCTGTTTACCGACCAGGTGTATCCGGCGCCGGTTTCGGTAACCTGAAACCCGAAGTCTTTTGCGTTAGAAATTACATTCAGCCAGGGAGCGGGCGTCCATTGGCCCTCGCTCAAAACGGTCACGTATTCGCGGCCGCCTTTGGCGAAGCCGCCAAGCCCGTTGAAGTAGGAAAGCTCCGGGATCGTAAGAGGCTGCTCCGGATAAACACGCGATGTCCCTCGCGGATTGAATGCCGCCGGGAGGTCATCCTCGACGGGTCTCCTGACCAGTTGCTCCTCGAGCGGGCCGCGATCGGCGACGATCACTACACGGGCAACCGTGTGCAGGAGAATCTTGTCCGGCTCGGGCATCAAGTCGGCGCGGCGAAGAAACACGCCGCCCGGCTTGTCTATCAGCGCCTGCGAGCCGCTGATGCGAACGAGACGTTGTATTTCATCCTGCAAAAGCTGGAGGTAGCTGGGCGGATGATCGTTCAGGATGACGAGGTCAAAACTCAATCCCTTCAGCCGCAGGTATTCGTGACAGCGCAGAAGCTGCCGTACGACGTTGAGGTGGTCCTCCTCGGTTATGCGCACGAGCGCGATCGGCAAGTCACCGCTTATCCCGTAAGGCCAGAGGCTCGATTGATCTCTCGTGTTGAGCTCGAGCACGTGTGAGCGCGGACGCAGCGACGGATCGGAATAAAGCAAGCGGCCGGCGAGACGCTGGTACAAATGCGCCTCGTCCGCATCGATTTGCAGATGGCGCATCTCAACCTGGGCCTTTGTCCAGGCCAACCCCGACTCGCGTTCGAAGACGTAAGGATTGTGATACTTGTCCAGCAGCCTCAGCGCTTCTTCGCGAGAGTGGGATACGCCGGTGGCAAATGTCACTCGAGTCGTCTCGCGAGGCGACAGCCGTACTCGTTGCCTGAGCGAGAATATCGGATCGACGACGGCGCCTACGGTGTTTGAAAGCGGGCGCCCTTCCATTATTGCGATCGGGTCGGCGGTTGTGTGTCCGCGCCCGAGAAAGCGCGCCCGATCGGTTTCATATTGCACGGCCCCGACGGCTTCGCCTTCCGCGATGACGACGTGCAAGCCCCAGATTTCCGCGTCGGACGGCGATCGCCTCCGGCGAGTTGCGAGCAAACCATTTTCGCTCGCAACGAATTCGGTTTCGACGAACAGGTTGCCGAACGCCGGGTGCGCAAGATCGGCCGCGCCCGGAGCGAGCACCACTTCCAGATAGCTGGTCAGCTCGATCTCGCGGGTTCGGTTTGTGTTATTCGTGACACAAATCCGGCGCAGCTCGGTGTTGTCTTCGGGAGAGACGATGATCTCGGTGCGGGTTACGATTCCGGCGTCGCTGCGGCGAAACTCGGCCTTTTCTTCGGACAAGGATACTTCATACGATTGTGGCTTGCCAGGAATGGGTAGATATCCTACAGACCATACGGAGCTGCTGCGAATATCGCGGACGTAGCAGAAGCTGCCCCAATTGTCGCGGGTCACGTCTTCTCGCCATCGGCTCACCGCCGTGCCTTCGCAGCTCGAATAACCGGAACCCGCCGTAGTCACCACCACCGAGTAGGCCCCGTTTGAAAGCAACTGCGTCCGTGGAGTAGGCAAGTCGGCCGAGTCGTACTTGCGCGGGTCGGGCGCGCGCATTCGCGTTTGAATTCCATCGGGCCGGACCTCTTCCGCGCGCGGGCGCGCCAGCGCAACGCCGCGAGGGATGCGCTCCTGCAAGAGCAGCTCGGTAGCCTGGACCAGCGGCTCCGAATGAAACCGCTGCTGCATTACATTTTGGTTGAGCAGATTATCGAGCGCGATCAGGATCATTCCCTGGTGGTGAGCCATGAATGTCTTTATGAGCGCCTTATCCTGGTCCGCCTGCAACCGTTCCCTGGTGTAGTCGATGGATTCGTAGAACCCATAACCGGTCAGCGCGTCTTCGCGGATCAGCCGCCGCATGTTGTCGAGCGCGGCACGCGGCTCGACCATCGCCGCCAACGCCGTCGAATAAGGCGACACAACAAGGTCGTCGCTCAACCCGCGCTTGAGGCCAAGCCCGGGAATCCCAAACGGACCGTACTGATAATTGAGCTGCAGGTCGCGAGCATTATAAGCGGACTCGGAAACACCCCACGGAACGCCGCGCTCCCGGCCGTACTCGATTTGCCGGCGGACTACGGCGCTGTGAGTCTGGTCCAGCAGCGTGCCCGGATAGCTTCGCATTACCAGGAGCGGCATCAGGTACTCGAACATCGTCGCCGTCCAGGATATGAGCGCGCGGCCCCCATCAACCTGGGTGAACGCCCGGCCCAAATGAAACCAATGCTCTTGCGGGACGTCCCCTTTCGCGATGGCCATGAAGCTCGCGACCCGCGCTTCTGACGCGAGCAGGTCATAGTACGAGTTGTCGCGGCGGCCATCGGTAACGTTGTAGCCGATGATGAAAACCTTTCGCTCTTCATCAAACAGAAAGCGAAAGTCCATGCCGTCGATCATCTCCTGGCTTTGGCGAGCCAGGGTCGCATAGCGCGACAGGAGCTCCGTTGCCGAATCCCTGGACTGCTCCAATTGGCTCTTCAGGACGTCGAGCCCTCGGATCGCCTTTTCGCGTTCCGAACCGGCGCACTTCTCAACACTTTTCCGAAGCCCAGAGATTTTCTCGAGCGCATTGCCGGTTCTCACCGGGATCTCGTCGAGAGTGGTGACACGATCGAGCGAATCCAGGACGTCTTTCCAAACCGCTGCAACGTCTCGCGAGCAGGCTGTAAGAGCCGGGCCAATGCTCGCCGTGAAGGGCTGACACCACGGCGCCAGAGTCGCGAGGTCCCGGCCATGCTCGCGAAGCTGGTGCGCAAAAGACCGGGTCCATGAGCCAAGCTGGTCGAACTGGCCGGCGCCATGCTCATGCGATAAGGCGCCGGCGATGTCCTCGATCTCAGTCACTCGCGCTGCCAATGTCTGAAGAAGCGCAAGCCACTCGAAAGGCGTCGCAGGTGGCTCGGCAGATACTTTCGCGAGACACTGCGCAATCTCGCCGCGCAATTGCTTACGCGTGACCGCCCCGGTGCTTTGCCGAACCGCGCCGATCTTCGCCGCCTCTTCGTGCATCAGCGAGACGGTATCGATCAACCCTTCGATCACACGCTGATCGAACACGGGCCGCTCCGCAACTTCTACGCAGGCCTGTTTCAGCGCCAAAAGGTGGCCCGCGAGATTACCGCTGTCGACGGTCGATACATACTGCGGGGTGAGCGGTGTAAGAGACCTGGTGTCATACCAGTTCAGCAAATGCCCGTGGAAGCGGTCGAGCTTTCCAATCGTTGCGAACGTGCGCTCGAGCCGCTCGGCCAGCTCGATCGAACCGATGTAGCCGAGATCACGCGCAGCGGCGGTCGAGAGCAAAAGCACACCTATGTCGGTCGGCGAACTTCTGTGCGCGATAACGGGCTTCGGGTCTTCCTGAAAGTTATCGACGGGCAGCCAATGGTCTTCGTCGCCCACGAATGTTTCAAAGAACTTCCACGTCCGGCGTGCAATCAACCTTACAGCGCGCGAGTCTCCCGCTGACAGCGATTCCATTTGCCCGGGCAGATCGCGGCTCACCCAGTAAGCTATCAACGGAGACAACGCCCATAGCGCCAGAAAGCCAACGGCGAACACAAATGCGCCTGGTCTGAGAAAAGCAATCGCCATCGCAATCGCGAGCGCGATCAATTCGGCGGGCCACATGAAGCGAAAGAAGGCTTGCAGATCGTGAGCGCTTCCCTTCTCCGTCTGCGCCGCGGTCTGCCATTCAAGCAGCTTCTTCTTGGTGACAAGCTTGCGATAAAGCGTGAGGCCGATCGCGTGAGTTTGCAGGCACGCCTGATGCGCAAGCACCACAAGCGAGAGCCCAAACTGGGCGCTGTTCATGCGAACGTCGCCCCATACGTTCCAAAAGTGGCTCGTCCACGGAATACCGCGTGGGTGGACCAGCAACGCATTGGTGACGTGAGCGTAAACCGGAAACGCGAGGAAGACCAAAACCGCAAGCGTCCAATGGAGAGGATTCCCCGGCAGGACAGTCCACGCCGCCACCAGCCACAGCAGCATAGCCGGAGCAACTATGCTTCGCCGCAGGTTGTCCAGAATCTTCCAACGCGAGATAAGCGGCAGACGATTGCGCGCCGGCCGCTTGTGCGCGTCCCTGACGCGCGGGAAAAGCCAGCGCGCGATTTGCCAGTCGCCGCGCGTCCACCGATGCTGCCGCTTCGCGTAGGAGTCGTAGTGCGACGGGTAGTCATCGAGGAACTCAACGTCGCTCACCAGCGCGGCCCGGGTATACAAACTCTCGAATAGGTCGTGGCTTAGCAACAGGTTCTCGGGCACGCGATCCCGGAGCGCGGCTTCGAAAGCGTCGACATCGTAGAGTCCCTTGCCTGCATAGATCCCTTCGCCAAAGAGATCCTGATACAAGTCCGAAACCGCGGTCGTGTAAGGATCAACGCCGGTATGCCCAGAGAATATGCGCGCGAAGTGTGAGCGCGAGGAACTGGTAAGGGCCATGCTTACGCGCGGCTGAAATATCGCGTACCCCTCCGTCACCCGGTTGAGGTTCGGATCCAACCAGGGTTGATTGAGCGGGTGGAGCGCCGTGCCGATGAGACGCCTCGCCGAGTCGCGTGGCAGTTGCGTATCCGAGTCGAGGGTGATCACATACCGAACCGTCGCAAGAAACGCCGGGTCGGCGCCGGCTACGACGTAGCTCGTGTCGCGAGCGCCACGAAGCAACCGGTTGAATTCTTCGAGCTTGCCCCGCTTGCGCTCCCACCCCATCCATACTCCTTCTGCGGGGTTCCACAGGCGGCGACGATGAAACAGATAAAAACGTTCCGGTCCTGCATCAGCGTACTGAGCATTCAAATCCTCGACGCCCCGAATTGCCACGTCCAACAAGTCATCGTCATCGGGCATCGTTTCTTCGGACGCGTCGGCGAAATCTCCAAGCAACGCAAAGTAGATGTGATCGTCGCGATTCGCGAGACAGTGCACCTCCATGTTTTCGAGAAGCTGCCTTACACCTTCTTCGGAGTTGAAGATCGTTGGAACGACCACAAACGTTCTGGCGGATTCAGGGATGCCCCTCGAGGCATCCATCTTGGGTGGCGTATTCGGCTTCAAGAGAAACGTCACGTCGAGATTCAAAGCGCTCAACGCCAGATCGCTCGCGGGCACTACCACGAGCAACCCAATGAACAGCAATGCCCACGGCGGCGCGCCTGAGAACGACGCATAAAAGAGGAACGGTGTAAGGATCAGGGCGGTGAGAACGGCAACGGCGCCGAGATATGCACCGGTCGGGTGACGTAGTATGAAGCGGGCCGATCGATCGCGCATTGCCGGGCGAAATTCAACCTGCCCTTCCAGCTCGGCAAGCCCCTTGTCGACGAGATAGTAACCAACGTGCGCTTTGCGACGATCATCGGGTGTTTTTTCAGCCGATCGTGCGGCCAGCGCGATGACCTTCTCAGCAACTTCCAGCTCAGGGGTTTTGGTTCGCTTCGCAAGCTTCTCTATGACGTGCCGATAACGATCGCGCGTTGAGAAGTCCATCGACGAATAGGCGCCCGCTGGATCCTGCGCAAGCACCGGGTCGATTTTACTGACACTCTCGAAGAACTCCTTCCAGTCGAGCGTCGAAAGGAGGCGCATGCTGGTGATGATGTTTCCGACCGTGGCTTGTGTAGCTGCTTGTCGCTGGTGCTCCAGGTGAACGACCTGCTCGGTCGACATCCCTTCGGAAGCGAGACGCTTCTCGAGCCAATCAAGCGCCGGCCATACCTCCGGGTCCTGATCTCGAAGCCTCTGCGTAAGCTGAACGATGTAGGACTTATCAAGCTTCTTCTTCTTTCCAATTGCGGCTTCCAGTTCAGCGGTCACGTCGCCGGGCTGCCGGCCCGCCATCTCCAGAAGCGAATCGGCGAGCTTGTCCGCCGCATCTCTCGCGTTGCGAGCCTCGACAATTCGAATCGCCAGCCGGCGCAGGTTCTCGACCAGAGCCACGCGCAGTGTGATGGCAATTGCCCATAGCTCGCCGATGGTAAGAGGAGTTACCTGTTGGTAAGCACGGATGAAGCGCGCAAGCGTGTCTGCATCCAGACGGCTGTCTGTGTGCGCGATCAGCGCGAGCGCAATCGCGTACACTCGCGGATAGCCGCCGAGTTCCCCGGTCTCGAGCTTTGGCAGCTCCTTGTAATAGCGCCTCGGCAAGTCGCGGCGAATCTCTCGAAGCTGCTCTTCGACAATGTGAAAATTATCGACCAGCCATTCGGCTGCGGGCGAGACAGTGTGCTCACTCCGAATCGCATCGGCGAGCTCTCGATAGACCGCGATCAGCTCGCGCCCATTCTCGTCGAGTCGCGGCAGCAGCAACCGCCCGCGTTTCACCTCCGAAGAGACGGTGTGCTCGGCGGCCAGCTCCGCTGCATATTGTTCGAGCCGTTCGACGCTGAACAGCTCTTCTCGAATCGGTTCTTCCTGGGAATCGTTGTAGGAACGCGTTAGCCTGTGCAATGCACCCTCAAAGAAATGCACGTGCCCTACTGGGTACCCGTTCGGCGCCTCTTGTGCACATGCATGATGGGACGAACACTCAAAGCGTAACGTTCAGGATATCATGATTTCGTGAAGCTCCGCGTCCCCCCTGCGTCCCGATAGCGTTCGGATTCTGCGTTGCCTAATAACCTCCGCGTGCTTTGCGGTCCTTTGCGTCTTTGCGCTGAGTATTGGGTTTTACTGCTTCAATACCCGGCGCAAAGACGCAAAGGACCGCAAAGCACGCGAAGCGCTACCAGCTCAAATCGGACGTTGACTCACGCTCGTGAACCGGTGTATATATGGCGACACCACATATAGAGACGGCTTACATGTTAAACCAGGAAGTAAAACGAGGGAGCGCTGAAATGCTGATCCTGGCGTTGGTCGAAGACAGGCCGCGCCACGGATACGAAATCGCCAAGCTGATCGAACAGAGATCCGAGGGCGTCCTGCAGTTCCACGTCGCATCGCTCTATCCATTGCTCTATAGGCTTGAAACTCGTGGCTGGATTCAGGGCCGTTGGGTCGAGAAAGCGGGTCAGCGGCGGCGGCGTTACTACAAGCTGACTGCTGCGGGCCGAAAGGTGCTGATCAAACAGCGGCAGACGTGGGCCGATTTCTTTACGGCCCTGGATCACGTCGCGCGCGTAAAGCCGATAGAAGGCTAGCAGTCAAACAAGGGCCGGACATGCCTGACTGGAAATCCTATGTTCGCGAGCATCTGCCGCCGCTCACGCTCGGGCCGGAGCGCGAATCGGAGATGGTCGACGAGATGGCTCAGCACCTCGAAGCCGTCTACGAAGACTCCCTTGCCGATGGACTTTCGGAACAAGACGCCTATCGGCGCTCGGTCGCTCACATCAAGGACTGGCAATTGCTGGAATGCGAGCTGATTCGCGCCAAACGGCCCATCGCATCCAGCGTGGTTAACCACCGTCTCGCCCGGGAAGCAAGAATTCAATCGCAAAACCGAACCGGAGGAACTGTGATGGGATCAATGTTACAAGATCTTCGCTACGGTATTCGAATGCTGCTCCATAGCAGGAGTTTCACTGCGATAGCCGTCCTTTCGCTCGCGCTCGGGATCGGCGCTAATACCGCGCTGTTCAGCCTGATCGACGCAGTGTTGCTGAAGATGCTGCCGGTTAAGAACCCCGGTGAGCTCGTGCTCTTCAACTGGATCTCCGCGCCGCGGGGATTGTCACGCGGCATCAACGGAACGACAAACAGGGATCCCGCTACCGGAATGACTACAAGCACATCGTTCTCGTATCCCGCGTTCGAGCGTATTCGCGAGAACAACCAGACGCTCTCCGACGTGTTTGCCTTTGCTCAACTGTACGAGCTGAACGTGAGTATCGACGGACAGCCCGAGATCGCCGGCGGCCAACTGGTCTCCGGAAATTACTACTCAGGATTGGGCGTCAATACCATCATGGGCCGGCCGATCGCCGCCGATGATGACACACTCGCTTCCACTCCAGTGGCGGTGATTACTCATCGCTACTGGCAACGTCGTTTTGCAAGCGACCCCGAGATCGTCGGGAAGACCATCTCTGTAAACAACGTTCCGGTCACCATCATCGGAGTCACTCCGCCTGAGTTTTTCGGGGCATTGCAGGTCGGCCAATCCGCCGATCTTTCAATTCCATTTTCGATTCAGCCGCGGTTGAACCCGGCCGAGAACGACCTTGCCAGGCCCTGGTACTGGTGGGTGCAGATAATGGGACGATTGAATCACGGGGTGACGGGCGAGCAGGCGGCTGCCGGGTTCGAGAGCATATTTCAGCAGAGCGCGCAGGAAGGTTGGACCGCCGCGCTGAGCCAACTGCCTTCACAGTCGCTGGCGCAGGACTCCACGCCGCGTTCCGTGCCGAAGCTGAGATGGAGCTCCGGTAGTCAGGGGCTCACCGAGGCGCGCCGCGAGTATTCGCAGCCGCTCTCGATCCTCATGATCATCGTTGGCCTGGTGCTCCTCATCGCGTGCGCCAACGTCGCAAACCTTCTGTTGGCTCGATCCGCAATGCGCCAAAAGGAAATCGCCGTTCGTCTTGCGATGGGAGCGAGTCGCCCCCGGCTCGTCCGGCAACTGCTTACTGAGAGCGTTCTGCTTTCCGGACTTGGCGGCGCCGCCGGAGTGCTGTTCGCTTACTGGGGCAAGGATCTTTTGCTGACCTTGCGCCCGTGGGGAGGCGGCGAGCTGTCGCTCGATCTCAAACTCGATCTTCGCGTGCTTGGCTTCACCCTCGTGGTTTCGCTGGCCACCGGTCTGTTGTTCGGCCTCGCTCCCGCGTTCCGAGCCACGCGAATAGACCTGACACCCGCGCTCAAGGATAACGCCCGAAGCGTGGCCGGGGGCACCCGCTCGCTTCTGACAAAATCGTTGATCGTGGTACAGGTGGCGATGTCTCTCGTGTTGCTGGTTGGCGCGGGACTCTTCGTGCGCACTCTGCGCAACCTGGAAAACGTCGATGTCGGATTCAATCGCGAGGATGTGCTGCTGTTCAATGTTGAGCCTGCGTTAAACGGCTATACTAACGCTCAGATTGCGCAGCTCTACAGGCGGATGACCGAGCGGCTCGAAGCGGTGCCGGGAGTGCGATCGTCCACCGTCTCTCTCATTCCGCTGCTCAGCGGCCGCGGGCGAACCAGTAGCATTCACGTACAGGGATACACCGCGCAGTCCGGGCAATCAGACGACGCCAAGGTCAACAGCGTTGGACCGAGCTTCTTCGATACTCTGGAAATCCCGATTCTGATGGGGCGAACTCTTAGCCTCGCCGATTCCGAAACCGCACCGAAAGTGGCAGTGGTCAATCAGTTGATGGCTCGCAAGTACTTTGGCGACGAGAATCCTCTGGGCAGGAGATTCGGTTTCGGCTCGGCAGACAACAGTGCGCAGATTGAAATAGTAGGCATCGCGAGAGATGCAAAGTACACCGGGGCTCGCAGTGAAACGGAGCCGACAATTTATCTTCCATACCTGCAGAGTATTCCGAAGTGGGCGACTTTCATCGTGCGCACGAACGGGAATCCGACCGCGATGATCGCGTCGATCCGAGAGGCAATGCACGAAGTGGACAGCAATCTGCCGCTCTTCGATGTTAAGACCCAAAACCAGCAAGCCGCCGAGTCACTGGCCGCGGAACGGCTCTTCGCCACGTTATCAAGCTTTTTCGGCGTCCTGGCGTTGTTGCTTGCATGCATAGGGCTCTACGGTGTGATGTCTTACGGAGTGGCGCGGCGCACAAACGAAATCGGCATTCGGATGGCGCTCGGCGCAAGCGCGCCTCGCGTGACTCGAATGGTAATGCGCGAGACTATGTGGGTGGTCTTGATCGGAGTGGCGATCGGAATCGGCGGGGCGCTGGCGGGCACCCGCTTGATTGCAAGCATGCTCTTCGGCATTGCAGCAACCGACGCGCTGACGATTTCAACAGCCGTTGTGACCATGATAAGCGTAGCAGCGATCGCAGGTTATCTGCCGGCGCGAAGAGCCGCGCGAGTCGATCCGATGGTCGCGCTGCGATACGAGTGAATAAAATTCGTAGTTCGGCCTTCAGGCGGAAGTTCGTAATTCGCCGTCACAGCAGGATACGAACTTCCGCCTGAAGGCCGAACTACGAACATGTCTTACACGCTCTTTCTCCCTCCAAAAGCAAATTCAAAAATGCTTCCGCGGATAGTGTTTTGCAGCGATCCGAACTTCGCGAATAGCTCATCTCGCGTATCGAATAATCCTTCGTCTCCGACAACGTACTTTGATAGATCGAATTGGGTAGTCGAGCATACAACGCCGCACTGGCTCGACTTTCCGTAGAAATCGACTGCCGTGTGCGCAACCGCTTCAAACAGAGTTTCGCCGGCGTTGCTGAACCCGTCAGAAGACTTCATCGCAAGCTCTTCCGTGCTTCCGTGCAATTCGTCGAAGTCAATCCAGCGGTCAGAAGCAAAGAACTGAGGCCAGGCCAGCAGAATCCTGCGAGGGATGAAGGGACGCGAGACGTAAAACCGCGGGTACCAAAAACGCCCATCGATCCATAAGCCGTGTACGCGCGTTGCGATGTTGTTTGCTCGCGAGAGCGCTTCAAGACAAGCCATCCGCTGGCTACAGGAACCTCGCGCTTTAGCGAGAGTGGCCGATGCGGGTTGGAACTCATCGAGTGTGTAGACCGGTTTGATGCGGCCGCTGAGATCCAAATGAGCAGACCGCAGAAATGATATCGGTGAGGCAGTGCGAGATCGCAATGTGGCTACGATACGTCTGATGGAAGCGGTATTGTGATCCATAATCGGAGTAGGCTGAAGATTGAGATGAGTGGCCTTTCGAACATCAGAATAAGCTGTCATTTTGATCCTTAATAACCTCCGCGTGCTTTGCGGTCCTTTGCGAGCTTTGCGCAAGGAATCCGCTCGAGATACGTTGAACGCAAAGCTCGCAAAGTACCGCAAAGCTCGCAAACCAATCAGGAATTCAGATTCAGGTCACCACTCTCGACTGCGCAAGCCTCGCGAACCCTCTCAACGGTCGCCGGCGATCGCAGATCAAACCAGTCGGCGTGCCCGCGGTCTTTACGCGCGTCGAGAACGGCTTGCTTAACGGCGGAATGGACGCTGGCCGCCAGAACCAACGGCGGCTCGCCGACGCCTTTGGACGATAGAAGCAGGTTCGGATCCTCTCGGACTTCCGATGCGGCGGCGCGTGGAAAAATCTCTACGCGCAGATCGATAGGGATGCTGGTGCTCGCGGGAGGCTTGTACTGCCAGGTGTTTGTTGTGTTCAAGGCGCCGCGCTGCTCGCCATCGGGTTGGAAGACAAGTTCCTCGCTCAAGACATTTCCGATGCCCATCACGAACGCGCCTTCGATCTGTCCAATGTCAATGGCAGGGTTCATGCTCTTGCCCATGTCGTAGCAGATATCCGAGCGAAGAATCGTCGTCTCGCCAGTGAGCACATCGATCTCGACCTCCGAGCATGCGGCGCTGTAGGTGTAATCATAAAACTGTTTGTCATCCAGATCACCAAGACCCGGGGTCTTGTAAAGGGCCTGGCCCGACAAATCGATGCGATACTCATACGCCGTGTTGAGAACGTTCAGCCAAATCATCGACTTCTTAGTCGCGCCTTTCTTGATCACCTCAGCCTGCCAGCCCTGGTCATAGTCCCAGTAGTCGATGCCTTGATCGATGCACCACTGGACGCCGAACCACTCCTGGCATTGCTCACAAAACGCCTCGAGGCGTTTTCGCAGTTCGTCGCCCGCTTGCAGGATGGCGCCGCCGTTTATGTCTGAGCTTGACGTCGCTCCCGTCCCCGTAGCGTTAGGAATGATGTTGGTGTTCATCGGGCTCATCTGGATGAGGGCGAGCGGCAAGTTGAGAGCGTACGCGGCGACCTGGGCCATCTTGGTCATCATTCCCTGCCCCATCTCTACGCCTCCGTGATGGACCAGCACGGTCCCGTCGCCGGTAAACGCTTCGATCAAGGCCGAGCCTTGCTGGAGAAAGCCAAGGTTGTAACCCAATCCGTATTTCAAAGGCATCATGCAGATACCGCGCTTGCGCCAACGGTTGTTCCGATTGAAATCCTGAACGGCTTGCAGCCGAGTCGCAAAGTCGGAGGTCTGTTTCAGACGGTCCCAAACATCTCTGACATAGTCGTATTCCATCGATTGACCGTAAGGCGTCGTATCGTTTGTCCGGTAGAGGTTCTTTTCTCTTACGTCTTCGGGCAGCATGCCGATTCGATGCGCCGCGGCGGCGATGGCATCTTCCTGGACGATTGCCGCCTGGATTCCACCATACGAACGCATCGCTCCATTGCTGGCGATGTTGGTCTTGCACACGTTGCCTTTGGTCATGAAGTTCTTGATCATGTAGGCCCCGTCCGATCCGGCTACGGAGCAATCCATCACGTCGAACGAGCAGTCCACGGTATTGCCGGCGTTCGAGTACAGAGTGGTGACCGAGCCAAGGATTTGGCCTTTGTGCGGCCCCTCCTCTTCGACCACGGCGATCTGGGAATCACCACGGAACGCATGGCGTTTGCCGATCATCGACATGTCGATGTCGCGAGGCATTGCGATTTTGACGGGCCGGTTCAATTTCCAGGCCGCAAGCGCCACGGGCGAAGCGACGAACGGAGAACGCGTGGTTTTCCCGCCATACGCGCCGCCAAGGCGTTTGATACTCACACTGACGTTGTTGAGTTGCAGCCCCAGGGTATCTTTGATGCCGCCCTGGATCGAAGCGGGACTTTGACTTGACGGATACAGCACCATGGAATTCCCTTCGTCGGGCTGAGCGACGCAAGACTGGGTTTCCATGTAGAAATGTGCCTGGCTGCCCGTGTGCTGTGTATCTTTGACTACGGCGCACTGCAAGCCGTCGATTACCACCGGGCCCTCTGCATTGACCCAGGTCAGATCGCTGCCCGGTCTTTCCACCATGTTCAGATCATCGCTCGACGGCACCGGGAAAAAGCTGCTCTGCTGGATAGCCTCATCGATGGTCAGAATGGGTTCCAGCACATTGCCTTGAGCGTCGGCCGAGGTGCTATACGCGATACACTGCTGTTGAACGTAGGTGGCCGCGTCCATCGCTGTTTGTTCATCGGCAGCTACGATCAGCCCAATCGATTGTCCCCAGCAGGTGACTTTTCCCTCACAAAACAGCGGGTCGTCGCCCGCCGAACCCTGGTAGTTAACTCCCTGCGGCGGTATATCGAGATAAGTAATGTAATCCACCACACCAGAGAAGCGAGTCGCGACGTGCTCGAGCAAGGTCGAGACGGTGACCGCCGTGTCCGGCTGCTCGGGGAGAATGTAATGGAAGTCGGCCACCGCCCGCAGGCTTGTTACAAAAGCAGCGTAGAGGCCGCGAGGAGGCAGCGGCAGATCATGGGTGTAACGTGCCTCACCGGTTGCCTGCTCAAACGCGGAAAGTTTTATTATCGGTACGCTTACCGGATACTCGTATTCATAAGTCTCGAAGTCCTGCGTTCCTTTTGACACAGGCCGTTCGTAGACCTTACCCGCCGAGCGGTCACGCGGCGGAACCTCGTTGGGTTTGATCTTTTCGGCGACGTGAACGAAGAACTTGTAGAAAAAAGCCTCGGCCAGTTGAAGCCTGTATTTCTCCGGGATCCCATCTGATGGCAAAGCCCGCATTCGTTGCTTACACGCTGCGTAAGCGGCGTCGACATCCGCCCTGATGGCGTTAAGCGTATCGGCAAGCGCCCGTTCATCCCACGGCCTTCCCAGCAACAACTGCTCGGCTTTTGTGCAGTGAAAGGCTACGGGCGCAACGCCTCCAATGACCAGGCTGCAGCCGGCAACAACGGCGTCTTCTCCGATCTCCACTTTGAAGCACGCGTTTGCCACTGAGTGCGCGTTCTCCTGGCGAAGCGCAACCTTGTATGCCCGCGAGAACTCGCCTTCAGCGGTCAGCGGGATATGGCAGGTGTTGATGATCGCCGTTCGCCGGAACTCGCGATCGGAGTTGTACCTTTCGACGAAATCCAGGATCGGAACGTTGATATTATCCGAACTGTCGGCGCCCGTGCTGACGCTGAGCCACGCACCCAGACACGTCAGAACGGTAAAGAGGTCCGATGGAAACGGCGTACCCTCAACCGCGTTGCGGACTACAAGCATCGTGTTTCCCGCAAGGCTCGCTGCGTTCCTCACGATCGTGCCGGCGGTTCGATGAGCCATGTAATGAAGCGTACGTAGCGCGGGCAATTGGGGCGGCGCCGCCTCGGAGATTTGCGCTTCGAGGAATTCGAGGAACTCACTGTAGGTGACCGAAGCGCCGGCCGTAATCCGGTTTTCATCGAGGGCGATCCCCTTGAGCGCGGACACGTGAGAGATGTCGATCAACACATGCGGATCCAGAGGAAGAGCGTCCGGAATGCCATACTGCGTATTGCCGCCTACCAGTTTGACTTTGGCAGCCGCGCGATGTTGATTCATTATTTCGTGAGTTGCAGCAAGAGTCAGCGGGCGATACCACGTGTGTCCGCCATGTTTGTAGTGGACCGCACGCGGAGCCGTTTTCAATTCCGCGGGGAACTCGTACCGGACATCCTCATAATGATCGACCATCTCAGCCGGATCGACAAAACACTCCGGGGTTCCTGCTTCGTCCGCTCTGGTCCAGTCGGAGGCGAACGATTTCATCGCGTAAAGAATCGGCCGAAATCCGGTGCAACGGCAGATGCTCCCATCAAACAAATTCTCGATTTGCGCCTTGGTGGTTGTCTTGTCTCCATTGGCGACCAGAAAGGAAGTCATGTTCATAACAAAGCCGGGAGTGCAATAACCGCATTGCGATCCGTTGCATTTCGCAATCCTGTATTGAACCGGGCTTATGCCATCCGGGCTGACCTCGGGCTTCACACTGCCGAGACCCTCAACCGTAGTCACCGCCATGCCGTCCAACGCGCAGATCGGGCGCAGGCAGGAATTGATCGAGCGGGTCAATACTTCGCCAGTCTCGGCGTCGTAGCTCGATAACATCACCGTGCACGCGCCGCAACCACCTTGCCCGCAACTTTTCTTTGTACCGGTCAGTGCTACATCCGGTGATCTCAGATAATCCACGAGCAAGGTGCGCGGGTCAGGGTGAGCGATCTCCACTCGCCGATTGTTAATGAAGAACACAAGGTTGCGCGCATATGGTTCGGCATCCGCAGAGCTGGCGGACGATGCAGTATTGGTAGTCGGTTTTTTCGACATGGGAATTCCTCAGACCGAAGGTTTTCACTCTTCGAGGTCTTTGCGAGCTTTGCGGTCCGTTGCGTCTTTGCGCTGAGAATTCGTTTTCGATGCTCTGTTTCACGCAAAGATACAAAGGACCGCAACGCTCACAAACGTATGCTGCACTCCATTACTTTTTGCGTGGCTGTTTCTTCGGTTGCGCAGCTCGTTTTTTTGGCTTAGGCGCCGACTTCTTGCTCGCCTTCCATGCCTCGGTGCGCGAGTGGATGAAGGCTTTGTAATCGGCGTTGCTTTTCAACTCCGGCATTTCATGGCGCACCAGACCGTTCTGGTCTTTCACGGGTAATTGCGCGACCAGTTGGGCGTGCACCTGTTGCAGGTGAGACGGTTGACTCGCAGCGGGAGTGGTGCCGCTTGCCTGGGGAACAGTTACTCCGAGCAGCGGATCATCGGTTCGTGGAGAGCTGAGCGTGAGCACCGCGCCGAGGTCCGGCGCGGCTGCATCGCGAGCGGTAAGATTTGGCAGACCCCAACGCTTCTCGACCGTTTTGAGGATTGACGTGTGGTCCAGCGGCATCGAGTTGGCGGGCACTCGAAAAACAGTTCCAGCCGCTATCAACGGCGACACGAGCACGGCAGGCACTCGAACGCCGAACCGCTTGAAGTCAAACCCGTACTCGCCTTCGCAGTCGTCCGGAGGAACGGCGCCCATCGGCGGCGGCACGTGATCGTAGCACCCGCCGTGCTCGTCGTACGTTACGATCAGCAGCGTCTGATTCCAGCCTTTGCCATTTCGCACCGCATAGTAGACATCGTGAATGAGCTGCTCGCCTAAAGCCACATCGTAATTGGGATGCTGGCTGTTACCCGTGGAACTCCAGTCGGGTTCAAGAAACGTGTAAGCCGGGAGAGTCCCGTTGGCAGCCGCCGCCTGGAAATCCTTAAAGAGGCCAAAGTGTGAGTCGGCAGCGGCAATCGTATCCGGGAAATCCTGGCGAGTCAGTGGTTCTTCATCATACCCGTAGATGGACCAATTCACGTTGTGAGCGCTCATCAAGCCAAAGATGCTTTGAACGGTGAACGACTTGGTGTTGTCGTTCATGTGACCCTGGCTCGTCGCGGCGTTCGCGAAGGCGCGATTGGGCATCGTTTCGGTCGGCGCCGAGCTGTACCAGTGATCGCACACGGCATAGCCGCGCGCGAGCGTCGATAGAATTGGCAACATCTCCGGAGTGAAGATCCCCATTATGTTCTGAGGCACAGTGCCCGGAAGTATCCACCCTGTCTTCTTGGACTCCCATCCAAGTGTGTAAACGTAATCGCTCACGAAGCCCTGGTTGGTAGCAACCGGCGGCGTGGGAGCTTTGGTGTTACCGAAGAGTTGGGAGTTAGTTGCGGAGTACCCCTCACCGGGATCAGAGCCGGGCATGAAGTAAGCATTCGGGTCGCTGGCCTGAAGCTTAAACACGGTGACATTCTTGCCGGGAGAAAGAGGATTGGACTCCGTTCCGGTCAGGCCTTCGAACGGTTGACCGGTGGGAGATTTGTTACCTTGATCGGCGTAGAGAAAGCCGAGCATATGATCGAACGATCGGTTTTCCAGCATCAGCACAACGATGTGCTGGATGCTGGATAGCTGGTTGCGAATGGGCATGGCGCGACCTCCAACTTGGTGACGAGTGGGATTGAGTCTGCCGTTGGTTCGGCAGGCCACTAAAACGGGACCGCCAGGCAATAGTAATCTATCTTCTATTGAGGCCGGCCGGGACTCTAACACGATGTGTACATGAAATCCAGCGGCTTTGTGTTTTCGTAGTGGGGTATTACTGTGTTGCTCGCTCACATTCGCGTTTCTCCTCTGCGTCCTCGGCGTCCTCCGCGGTTGATCCTCACAACTGATTAAGAAAACCGCAGAGGACGCCGAGGACGCAGAGTTAATGCTTTGCCGCCAACACGCTAATACCCCAGTACTGTGTTTTGAACCACCCGCAGTGGGCTTAAGAATGGAGGATTGAGGATGGAGGATTGAGGATGGAGGATTGAGGATAGAGGATTGAGGATTGAGGATTGAGGATGGAGGATTGAGGATGGAGGATTGAGGATGGATGATGGAGGATGGAGGATGGAGGATTGAGGACGGAAGATCGAGGATGGAAGATGGAGGATCGAGGACTGAGGATTGAAGATTGAAGAAAGTGGATTGAGGATCGAAAAGGCAATCCTCTATCATCGATCCTCTATCATCGATCCTCTATCATCGATCCTCTATCCTCGATCCTCTATCATCGATCCTCTATCCTCGATCCTCTATCATCGATCCTCTATCCTCGATCCTCTATCCTCGATCCTCTTTTTTACTCGCGATAGGACGAATCGACTCGATCAAGCTTGCGCAAAAGCCCCGGCCAGACGAGGTCGGCTCCGAGTCCTTTTGTAACCACCTTTACTTGCGCTTCTATGCCCTTGAGGATCGGCACAGGTATCTGAACAAGCTCACTGCCGCCGGCCTCCGCCATCACCTGAATCTCGCATGCGCGCTCGAGGTTGTACATGGCCAGGAACGCCTCGGCCGCGTTCCCTCCAATCGTCAGCAACCCGTGGTTGCGAAGGATCAAATTGTTCTTCTCGCCGAGGTCGCCGACCAGCCGCGGCTTTTCACCTTCGTTCAACGCGAGGCCTTCGTAGTCGTGATAAGCGATCGAGGCCAGCGCGAAAAGCGATTGCTGAGAGATCGGCAACAATCCCTGCTTTTTGGCAGAGATGGCCACGCCGTGCCGCGTGTGCAGATGCATCACGCACAGTGCGTCCTGGCGCGCTGCATGGATCGCGCTGTGAATCGTGAAGCCGGCTGGGTTGATATCGTATGAGCTGTCCATCACCTTCTTGCCATCGAGACCGATCTTGACCAGGCTCGACGCGGTGATCTCGTCGAACATCAGACCGTAAGGGTTGATCAGAAAGTGGTGCTCGGGCCCGGGCACGCGCGCGGAGATGTGTGTGAAGATCAAGTCATCCCATCCGAAAAGCGCAGCCAGCCGATAAGCTGCGGCCAGGTCGATGCGCGCCTGCCATTCTTCAGTGGAAACCATGTCGCGTACTGCCGCTGTTCTTGCTTGCATAGGATAACCCCTTTTCTATATTGATCCGGCCGGCGTTCATCATCTCAGGCCGTTCAGCGACCAGAGAATAACTGCTGTCAATAAAAGGCGCAATAGACGAAGACGGGTCGGGTGTAATTAGAAATGGGACCTGGGTCGCGGCACTTCGAAGCGGCGATCGAGCGTTCCGCTCGGCAACCCCATATGGGTGCGATGTTTATAGTAAAGATTGCACGCGGACTTCCGGGCTCCGTTAGGAGCTGCATAAACCTTTAGCGCAAGACATTCCACCCCTACGGGGTTGGCAACGTTGCGACCTCGATACTATAAACATTCTACCCCTGCGGGTTCTCAGAAATTCTCCAGAGCTTCCATCGATGAGGAGCCCCGTCCGCCACAAGTCCCATTCTTAATCACACCCAGACTAAGCTATTCGGTAAGAGAGGAAACGTTCACGGATCCCAGCGGAGAATACTGCCTGCTCTATTCCACATTGTTTATCCCGACCCACTGGTAAAGCTCGCAGCTTGATAACTGCGTCGCGCTCTCACAACCGCGTCAGGGGCGTTCACTTCAACCCGTAGCGTGTGGCGCTGTCCGTCAGCCTTGCTCACATCAGGATAGAAGCCAAGCCGATACTGATGGCGGAGTTCCTCGGCTACCAGCCGGAAGGTATTCTTCAGATCCGAAATCTTGCTGTTGTAGAAGCGTCCCGCGGACACCTCAGATAGCTTTGTCAGAAAGTCCATCGCATCTTCGTTTCGAATCTCGACGCGCTCGCGTCTTGGGCCTTCTCCGCGCGGCCGGTCGTTCGGTGGAAATCGTCTTCCCCACCCTCCGCGTCCACGTCGCCCGAACGGACGGTTCCAACCCTGTCGTTCAAAGCCGGTCTCGAAGAAAACTGAATAGATCATCGCTCCCGATTCTGTCGCTTCATCCAGTAACTCTTCCTCGGAAACCTGGCTGCCGTGATCCTTGCCGTCGGTCAGCAGGATGATCGCTTTGCGGCCGTCGACTCGTTTGAATTGGTGCTCGATGACTTCGTCAACCGCGGATCGCAGCGTTGTGCCCAGCCGCTCGCCGATCTCTGCGTTCTTGATTGCCTTCTCGACTGCTTTCCGGTCAGAGGTCAACGCGCACAGCAGGTGTACGTCATAATCAAAGCTGACGACCATCGCGCGATCCTGCGGCCTGAGCTCCTTCAGAAAGTTGCCCGCATCTTTCTTGATGTCGTCGAGAACTCGCGACGTACTGCGGCTCGTGTCCAGTAACAACGCGATGTTCAGCGGTTCTTCCGCTGCATCGAAAATCGCGATGCGCTGCTCGAGTCGATCCTGATACAACTTGAAGTTCTCGAGCTTGAGACCGGAGATGTAGCGCCCCGCGCGGTCGCTGACGATTACAGGAACACTCACAAGGGTCGTCTGAACTTTGATTGGCGCGTCGGTTTGGTTTTGCGCAGATGCCGGCACGGCGCTAATAAGAAGCGCTGCCAGGCCGATGACCGATCGAGCGCGCGTCCACGCGCCCCAGCGAGGCGACGCGGTTTTGAAAAGGCTGTAGACGTACAACATCGCCCCTGAGGTTTCTCTCAACTTGTCCTTATTCTGAAGTGCCTGAGCCTGCCGGTTCTCTACGCCGGCAGTAGCTCACCGGAGTTTTTCTAATTGCAGAATGAGCCTCTCGTGACGCTTGGAATCGGCTTTAACCTCAAAAAGCTCGCTGAGTAGTTCGTCAAATTTCAAATCGAGGCGCTTTACGTTATCGAGCACCGATTCCCATATCGGCCGCGTCTCGCGAAGCCGCGCATCGACCTTCTCTTCAAGTGAAGTGAGTCTTTCCTCAACCGAAGAGAATCTCTCCTCAACTGAAGAGAGTCTTTCCTCAACTGAAGAGAATCTCTCCTCAACTGAAGAGAGTCTTTTCTCAACCGAACCGAGCCGAGAGTCCAGCGCAGCTATTGCCTTCCTCATCTCCGCCTGTTCGCGCCGAATCTCTATCTGCTCGTTCCGAATCTCCACTTGCACGACTTGTATTGCCGCAAGTCCGGAAAGCACGCGAGCTTCGAAAGACTCGCCGTCCGAAGGTCTCTTTGTAGGATCTTCATTCATCGTAGCAGCCTCCTGAGTCGATAGTGTTTGCCCAGGAAGATATGTTCGAGAATACACGCTCAACGAATGGAATTCAACTTCTCACAGCGATGATGTGTTCTCACAGCGACTTGCGGCAAAGGACGATCACTCGTAAAAAAGTGAGGGCCCTCGCAGGCCCTCGCTACACAACCAAAACCGCGGAATCAGGCTCGGATAAACCCGCGAAAGTTAGCCGGATTCGCGTTGTATCCGGGGAAGATCGAGTTCAGATTGCCGGCGCCCATGTGACGCGCGGCGATCTCCGAAAACACATCGCGAAAGTCTGTTGTGAGGGCAAGGTCGCGTCCTTCGTAGAGCTGCTCGCCCGAAAGCCCGGGCCATTTGCCGTAGACCTTGCCGCCCTTAACCGGTCCGCCCGCGACAAACAAACAGCTCGCGTGGCCGTGATCGGTTCCGCCCGAACCATTCTGTCTTATAGTGCGGCCGAACTCAGTCATCGTAAGAATCACTACGTTGCGCATTCGATCGCCCAGGTCTCGATACAAAGCCGCGACGGACTGGCTCAGATCCTGCAGGCGATTGGCGAGCTGTCCGCGCGAGTTTCCCTGATTTGCGTGCGTGTCCCAACCGCCGACGTCTGTGAAAGCGACTTCGATGCCGATGTCAGCCTTGATCAACTGCGCGATCTGAAGCAGCGAATTCCCAAACGGCGAGCGAGGATAGTTGGCGCCGTTCGCCGCCTGAATCTGTTGCGGATTCGCCTTCTTCAGCATCTTGACCGCTTCGAAAGCTTCCTTGCCTGTGCCGTGGAGCGCATCGCCCATGCTCTGCGAATAAAGCTCCTCAAACCCTTTAGCCACCTGGCCGTTTCCCTGCCCCGCGCGAACTCCAAAATCATTGATGTTGGTCATCGCGATCGCCGGAGCCGGCCCTGATAGAGTTCGCGGCAGGTTGGCAGTGAACGACACCGCGCGAAACGGCGACGCCTTCGGGTCCTTCCTCACCTGCATGTAGCGATTCAGCCAGCCGTCACCGGTTCCCTTGTTGCCGGGGGTGGCCGACTCCATGTAGTCCTGGGCATCGAAGTGCGACCGTGTGTTGTCCGGCGAGCCCACTGCATGAACCACGGCTAAATGGCCTTCGTCATAAATGGCTTTGAAGGGCGCAAGTGACGGGTGAAGCGCGAAGTATCCGTCGAGATCGAGCGCCGCGTCCGCGCTGCCGGTCTTCGGTTGAGGTATCGCGATATTCGGTCGCACGCTGTAGTAGCTCTTATCACCGAATGGAATAACCGCCGAGATGCCATCCATCGCTCCTCTCTGGAAGATTGCGATGATGATTGGGTGATCCTTGCCTGCGGCTCCGGCTGTCTGGGCCATCACCGCGCGCTTGAGAAACGTCGGCGCCGCGGCAAAGCCCGCCATCGCCACACCTGATGATTTGAGAAAGAATCTTCGTGTTACTGCCATGGTTTTGTCTCCACTCTTTTGTAATCAAGTTCAGGGTTCGTGGTTCAGGGTTCCGAGTTTGAGGAGCAGAGATATTGACAACCCCGAACCCGGAACCCTGAACCCGCAACTGCGAACGGCTTATCTTCGCTGAAACTCCGGTGCGCCCAGCACGAGGCCGAACACCTTGGCGGTTTCGAGATCGTCCGCCGACATCGCGATCTGAGTCCCGGCATTCAACCCGAAGCGGCGCTCGAGACGTTCCGGATTGCCGACACCCTTTTGAGCCTTGCCCGCGCTCTGATTTGGCGGCAGCACTTCCATTGAGTTGCCCGCCATCACGTCGTCGCCGCTTGGAATTGGCGGAATAGCTCCCAGCTCGCCCTTCACTGGAACGCCTTCCTTCAACTGCTTATCCAGGACCGACCGCGTTTGTGTAGAAATATCGCCGTCCAGCAATGAAATGATCGCCCGCTCCATCACTCGTTGCCGGTCTGATCTGTCAACGTCGGCAGTTGCGCGCTTAACATCGAACGCAGCGCCGCGCAATTTGTTCGTCGTAAGCGCGAGCCCGAAGTTCAAACGCTCCAAAAGCGAACCGGTGTTGACCCATTGATCTGCTCTGTCGGGATAACCCGTCGGAGCCTGGTAGAGATATAGCGGCTCACCCATCTTCGCAATGAACTGCGCCGTCTGAAGCGGCGCGTTCACATCCGCGCCGAGCGCTCGAATAGCCGATACCGCCAGTTCGAAGGGAGACTTGATCTTCGCGCGATAAGCTTCCTTCGAATTGAATTCAGGCGAGGTGAAGATTGTTCGCAGCATTTCCCGGATGTCGCCGTCACTCCGGGTATAGACAGCGGTGACGCGATCGACGAGTGATTGCGGCGGCGTGTCGCTGACGAACCTGCGCACGAGTTTCGTAGAGATAAACTTCGCGGTGCTCGGGTGATGCGCGAGAATATCGATAACCATCTCGCCGTCTTTGACTCCCCCGCCCGCCGGAATCGTGTGGCCAAGCACTACCTTTTCTTTGTCATCGTGCATGAATGGACGGAAGACGAACTGCGTGCCTTGCCGCGGACGATCGAGAGTCCACCCTGTCAGGCAGCGCGCTACTTCCTGCACATCCTTTTGAGAGTAGCCGCCCTCGACTCCCAATGTGTGCAGCTCCATGATTTCGCGAGCATAGTTTTCGTTGATTCCGGCTTTGCGTCCCTTCTGTCCCGGCGGAAGTTGCGCTTGCCGTTGCTGCTGTTGCTGCTGATTCATCTGGTCGCGCTGCATCTCCGGGTCAATCGGCTGGTTGGGCTGCTGGTTGCGCGGCTGATTAGGATAATCGGGATCGTTCACTCGGCGATTGCCGAAGCCTCCTAACTGGCCACCCAAAGCTCCGGGTCTGCGTTGAAAACCTCCCTGCCGTCGCATCTGCCGGGCGTCCGGTAGTTTTGCATCGGGCGACATCGATTGGAAATTGTCGAGGTAGACCAGCATTGCCGGGCTCTTGGCCGTCGCCAACAGCAAGTCTTTGAACTTGCCCATCGTGCGAGGACGGATCACGCTCATTTCGTAGTCGGTCGTCAGGTTGCGATCGGCGTTCTTCGCCCAAAAGATGTTGAAGTGGTTGAACCAAAAATCGGTCATCGCTTCCTGGAGTTGCCGCTCGCTGTAAGCCGCCCGGATGATCTTTTGCGCCTGCAAGTCCTGGAGCAAAAGCTGAGGCGGCCTCAAGTTGTGTTCCTGATAGTAGGCCATCACCTGCTGGCGGTATTCTCGCTTTGTGTTTTCGTCCGCGCCCTCGCCCGGCGGCAGGACCGGAGCGTTCTTCCCCTTCTTCAATCCGAGCTCGCGCGCGAGCAACTGCGGAGGCGGATAGTTCTGCTGTATCTCGCTGGCGCTCATCCGCAGCGACGGAAAATTCGCAAGCCTCGCCTCGATCCCCTGATCGTCGATGCGATCGGGATTGAGCTGCAGCTCGATGTACTTGTCGATCCCCATTCGCTTGACGCGCTCGATATCACCTTGTCTGGGGCCGTAGCCGATGCGGTTGAGGAGGTGAATGATCTTCTGATTTTCAGTGAGGCCGGGGCTCGCTTTGGATTTCGTATCGGCGCCGACTGGCACAATCGCGCCGAGCGCGAGCGCTCCCGCCATCGCGACCGCGAGCGCGCTTGAAGCAACGCGCCGGCCCGCGAACTTGAGCTTGAAGAAGCCGTTGGTTTCTCGTTTCATGATTAACATCCTCGTTTTGACCTGAATAGTGTGATGATTTCGGCGCCGGACAAATTGCCAGGCGCTCCAGGAATCCGCCTTCTCGACGGGACTGCTTTCGTCATAACGGTTAGACGGGGGAGGATGGCATTTAGTCTGAAAACGATCAGACAGCCTTAAGATAATATCCGAACAGGTTATTACCACCTGACTTTGTGTTCACGTTCGGAGCCCGCCCGCCAGTAGCTCAATCCGCTATGGTGCGCTCGCACGACATAGCCCATCCGCCGTGCTTGAGTGTGAAAGAAGGCATTGCGCAAGAAACGACGGATGTATACCGCTGCTTCATCGTACGCAACATCAAGATAGACGAGACAGTACCCAGCGTGACGAAGGTCAGATTGATAGAAGTCCTGATCTCGCGTGAAGAAAGTTGGTTTGCGGAGCGTATGCAACAGCGGAATGATCTCATTGCGGTCTTTCATCCCGTGGCGGCCCAACTCACCGCCTATCCTGCGAAAATGAACCTTCCAGGACTGTAGGCGTTCTCGCTCGGCACTTACGATGTTCTCGTCAAGAACATTCATGCCGCATGCCGTCGTTTGCCAGCTTTCTCGGTCAAGGCTTCCCGGGCTAAGTCAATCGCCTCCGCAATTGCTGCGTGGTTGATTTGTCCGTCGAACTCATAGCAGATCCGGTCCCAGGCATACCCTTTTGCCAGCATATCGAGTACATCCTTGACGAACATTCGTGTGCCCTTGAAGGTTAGTTCACCGCCACAGATCTCTGGATCAGAAACGATGTATTGACCAAACTCTTTTCGCTTACGTGTGCTCATAGGGACCCATTGGTTTCAGATATTGAATCTAGCACGTCGAACAGGTCCGTCACAATAACTCAGCGACATGCCATTAGCAGTTCCTTCTTGACTTTACACTATTCCAAGGCTACCTTCGTCACGTTCAGCGTCGTCTGTAACTCAAACCTCACGGTTCAGTGGATACAAGATACAAGTATATGTTTCTGGCAATGATCAGCATTACAGAGTTCTTAGCTGTTATTGGGCTTGTAATTGGAGTATTCACGGCTATCGCCGCCATAGTTGTTATTCGGAACACCAAGCTAAAAATTGGATTACTCATTTCATTCGGTGTGGTAATTATCGGCTCAATCATAGTATTGCTAAGAATCGCCGCCCCACCTCAGCCTGTAATTCCAATGCCCGGCCCGATAACAGAACCGGCGAAGATCGCTCCAATTAAGAACCTTGATCAGGTATTGCTTGTTATTGAAGAAAGCGATGGGACTATCGCTAGTTCACTTTCTGAGGCACTCCGAGCAAACGGATTACACGGAATTCGGGCGACGGAATTGGCATCCGAAAACGCCATACAGTTCAAAGACGCTTTAGAGAGACTTCTCGCAGGACAAATGAATGCAGGGAGTACAATCCCTTATGTTGTGGTCGTAAAAGGAGAGTTGTCAATTCACTCCAATCAACCGCTAGAAGATTTTGCCAAAGAACCCTATTACAATTCCACCGCAGGCATTGAACTCCAGGCAATCGACACTCGCAATGGTAAGTCCCGGCGATGTAATATTTCGGGGGTCCTTGGCCAGGGGAAGACCGAAAATAAAGCCACAAGCAATGCACTCCAAAAGACCAGTAACAGAATTAAGCCGTTCGCCAAGGAAATCGCATCGATGATCCGTTGACAGAACCTTAAGCCGTCTTTGGAACGAAGGAGGCCAACAATGAAATGGTTAGTACATGTTCATCTTACATTAATGCTTGCTTTCTTCAGCAGCACTGCTGTGGTGACGGCGCAGAATAGTTTGGATCAAGGCATTGCAACTTTGAGCGAGATAATATCAAAGCAGTTAGTCGAAAACAGAAAGAAGAAGATAGTTGTATTACCATTCAGTACCAGGGATGGCAGAGTGTCCGGTTTGGGAAGTTTTCTTGCTGACGAGTTAATCGCCAGATTAATACCCGTTAAGAGGTTTGTGGTAGTCGAACGTCAGCAGCTTGACGCGGTCATTAAAGAAAACAATCTCAAAAACGAGAATGCGGATGAGCACTTTAAGACCATCCTGAGTAGCAAACTTAAGGTTGACGCAATTGTTCTTGGAACAATTACCGAGTTTGCTCAAAGCGTCCGCATCAATGCTCGCGTCATCAGCGTTGACACAGGAGAGATCCTTGCTGCCGCCTCGACTGAAATAGGCAAGGACGACTCCGTAGTGAGGCTGATGGGACAGCCTTCACCCTCCGTTCGACAGTCTTACTCCGACGACCCCTCTATTGAACGTATTCAGATTGGCAACAATAAGAACGGGACAATCATCGAGGAACAGTACAAGGACTACAAGTTCGATGGAGTTGCAAACTCCCCGCTTCTTTTTACTCTTCGAGCGGGAGAGGGTAACCCCAGATGGGCGAGATACACGGCGGGAATCTATGATTCGAGGACTCGAAAGCTCAAGGAACCGATAGGCATTATCAGCGGTCATGTGCAGGAACTGCCGTTCACGCCGCCGATTGATGGTCAATACATCATCAGGTTAAGAGGCGAAAGGGGCCGCGTCAGATTCACCATCTACTTGGACAGGCCATAGTACCGTACACATTGCTCTTATTGATCGACATCCCATCAACCGCTGACGCTGCCTAAACACGATGTTCTCGTCGATGATGTTCACGCAGCACGCCGTTTCTCTGACTGCTTACTCGACTTCTTCGGCGCCGTCTTATCGAGAAGGGCCTCGGTGGCAAGCTCTATTGCCTCCGCAATCGCTTCGCGCGGGAGGCCGTAGAATTCTCTCGAGATGACCTCCCAGTCTTCACCTTTCGCTACGTAATCCAGCACATCCTTTACGAACATTCGCGTGCCTTTGAATGTCAGTTGACCGTGGCAGATCTCCGGATCAACAACAATGTATTGACCCAGTTCCTGTCGCTTGCGACTTCTCATATTCGCTCCTTGCTTTACAGAACTTATCATACGACTCAAGCCGTAACAACGAATAGGAATGCCTATTCAGATAGGAGCTAGAACGCGAGTGCAACGCCTTCGTCTCTCGAGCGTGATGCGTGTTCCACATGAGCAGTCGCATACGCCTTGATCGTTTCCATATGCCGCCAGCGGACACCGCGCGTCCGGCGAAATAATCTGATCTTGAGGTTCGCAACCTCGCTGTTGATACAGAAAAGCCTCTCGCCGTCCGGATCCACATACTCAGCCTGAAGCATGTCGCGGAGCCGGCACTGCGCGGCGCCTTCGATGTAGACCCGCGAGTTCATCGCGCTGAATGACCAGTAGCCCATTCCGAGTTTTCGCTGCCACTGTTCCGCGACCCTTAATCGAGTGAAGCGTTGCTCCTGCCCGCGATGCCGCAGATAAAGCGACTGAACACGCGGCAGCTTGACGCCGGCACGCCTCGGTCGCGCCGCCAGCCCTTCGAACACCGTGCCCGGGTGATTTTCAAACGCGTTCGAGTGAACCCAAACCCAGTCGTCTACATGCTTGCGGCCCCACAGATGCGATTGGCATCCGGGCTCGTCTTCAAGAATCACGTCCTCGCCGTCAATCGAAATCCTGCCTGTGAATCGAGTGTCCAGATTCGGTGAACACACAAACGACGATGGCCTGGCAAGATGGTTCAATGTTCGAGATACATGATGGTAGGTGCTATCACACGGGATGTAATTCAGCTCCCATTTGACGGTGTGGTCGGCGTTCGTCACTCGTCCAACCGCGTTCGAGAGCGCGAACCTCCCGTCGCCGATTCTCAAGCTGAAGTCCTCTCGTTCTCCGAAGGAGAGCCGGTCGATCTCGTATTCTCGCCTTAATCCAAAATTGCGCTCTGGAGATCTGCGGTCGAAGACAGCGGCCCAAAGCGCGGCGGACGGCTTGGCGCCGGTTGTAAGGATGGGTGCTTCGACCGTATAGCGAAACCAAAAACCCCTTTGTGATTCTCGATGATTGAGAGTTAAGAACCAAACCTCGTAATGAGGCGCGCTGCGGCCGTCCCAGCGGCAGAGATTGTCCGCAAAGGTCGGAGCGAGACGCGAGACTGGCTCATAGCGAACGAGCATCGGGCTTCTCTTACAGGTAGAATGACTGAATGAGAATTGCGGATCGAAAGATCGCTGCGAATCGCCCTCGCTTGCTCTGACTCTACCAGTGCCTCATGGGAATTCGCCACCCTGAAATCAGTAAGAAAAAGTCTTGACCGAACTATCGACCAAGAGTATACGTATAGACCTGACGTTGGATCTCTAAAAGCTTATGAAGAGCACGATACGCGATTGCTATTGCATCTGTTGTTGCGCGCCAGAGGCGCGCACGCGTAGAGCCTTTAGTGGAGGTCCATTTGTAATGCGACCAGAGACGTAAACTCAAAGCGAGCTTTAAGCCCAACAGAGTTTCAAGAAACCCACTATCGGCTCCGCCGGTGGTGGGTTTTTGTTTTGTGCGCAGTAGCTGAGCGGCCAATGAACGACGGCGAATCAACAGGGAAAGTTCTCCTGATTGGCGCGGGACCGGGCGATCCGGGTCTGCTGACGATCAACGCTGCCAAAGCGATCGGCGCCGCCGACGTGATCGTCTACGACTATCTTGTGAACCCGGAGGTGCTTGCGCACTCGCGGAGAGGCGCCGAGTTGATCTACGCGGGCAAGCGAGCGGGCGAGCATTCGATGACTCAGGACGAGATCAACAACCTCCTGGTGACACGAGCACGACTGGGCCAGTTAGTCGCCCGGCTCAAGGGGGGCGATCCCTTCGTCTTCGGTCGCGGCGGTGAAGAGGCCGAAGCTCTTGTCGAAGCCGGCATCGAGTGGGAAGTCATCCCGGGAGTTTCATCAGGCGTCGCCGCCGCCGCTTACGCCGGGATTCCGCTCACGCATCGCGGGTATTCTTCGAGCGTGGCATTTATTACCGGTCACGGCGCTCGTGAAGGCAAGGGCTCGATCGTCGACTGGCATGCTGCAGCGCACGCCGCTGACACTCTGGTGATCTTTATGTGCGCAGGCACGATCGCGTCGATCGCTCGAGAACTGGTGGAGAGCGGACGGCGACCATCAACGCCGGTCGCGATCATTCGCTGGGGCACCTACCAGCACCAGGAAACCCACATCGGAACTTTGGGTGATTTGATTGGCATCGATGAAGCCGGCGTTCCGAGCGTCGAGCCTCCCGCAATAGCGATCGTCGGCGACGTCGTCAAGCTTAGCGAAAAACTAAACTGGTTCGGCAGCGGCCCGGTCGCGCTCAGCAGCCTATCACCCGCTGTTATGCCGAGCGCTTTCGAGACCGTGTCAAAAGGAAGAGTTCGTAGTTCGGTCTTCAGACGGGAGTTCGTAATTCAGCGTAAATGCAAGATACAAACTTCCGCCTGAAGGCCGAACTACGAACTGTTGACACAGTCTGCTTCGGGAGAATCTTATGCCGCAAGCTGTGAGTGAATTCATTTCGCAGGCTCCGACGCCGCGCGAGCTCGAGCATATAGATAATCTCGCCGCGCGCCTCGCGAACGCGGCGCCCGAGGAAACCCTTCGTTGGGCAATCGATGAGTTCGACCGCAGCGTGACTATAGCAACGGGGTTTGGCATGGAAGGCGTTGCATTGATCGATATGGCGGTGAAAATCAATCCATGCATCGATGTGTTTTTCCTCGACACAGCCTTTCTCTTCCCCGAAACGTATGACCTGCGTCGCCGTTTGGAAGATCGCTATCATATAAAAATCAGCGCTTACGAGACCGACATTACACCGGAACAGCAAGCACTGCGCTTCGGCGCTGCGCTGTGGGCTAAGGATCCCGACCTTTGCTGCCGCCTGAGAAAACTGGAACCCCTGAAGGACGCATTGAGAGGCCGCCGCGCCTGGATAACGGCGATTCGACATGGCCAGACGCCCGAACGTTCACTCGCCCGCGTAGTCGAATGGGATTACCAGTGGCGCCTCATCAAGATCAATCCGTTGGTGCGATGGACTACACAAGACGTGCGCGCCTACATAGCCAAGAACAATGTCCCTTTCAATCCGCTGCACGATCACGGCTATCCGAGCATCGGCTGCACGCACTGCACTCGAGCTATTGGAAAAGATCAGCACGAACGCGATGGCCGCTGGCCGGGGCACGAGAAGAGAGAGTGCGGCATGCACGCCGGCGTGCAGCCTGTCACCTTGATAACGACCGATTCAACGGGAGACGAAACAGGTGAACACGAACACATCGGACATAAGATCGAATGACGCCAACGCAGGTTTAGTGATTTGGTTTACGGGACTTTCGGGCGCGGGCAAGACCACGCTCGCAAGATCGGTATCAAGGCGTTTGAAAGCGGCGGGGCTTCGGGTTGAACTGCTCGACGGCGACGAGGTGCGGGAAAACCTGAGTCATGGTCTGGGCTTCTCGAAAGAAGACCGCGAGACAAACATCCGCCGCATCGGTTTCGTCGCGCGACTGCTGGCGCGCAACGGGGTAGCAGTACTCGGCGCTGCTATCTCACCATACCAGCAGTCGCGCGACGATGTTAGACGTTCGATCGAAGCCGATGACATCCGCTTTGTCGAAGTATTTGTGCGCTGTCCACTTAACGGACTCATACACCGCGACGTGAAGGGTCTCTACAAAAAAGCATTGGCGGGCGAGATCAAACACTTCACCGGCATCAGCGATCCCTATGAAGAGCCGCTCTCGCCGGAGATCATCGTCGATAGCTCCGTGGAATCGATCGACGAGAGCACTACAAAGGTACTCTCGCATCTTATCGGCAGAGACCCGGAGGACAATAACGACGACAGAACAACCCCGCGCCAGATGGAAAACAGGCTATGAATAATATTGAAGAGATCAAAAGGCAAAAAGATGGACTGGATGTGCTCGCCGATATCTATCGCTACGCCGGGCTCGGCTTCGAAGCGATAACACCGGACGATGAAGCTCTGTTTCGATGGTACGGGATCTACACGCAGCGGCCCGCATCCGACGGTTTTTTCATGGTCCGCATGCGCATACCAGGCGGGGACCTGACGCCCATTCGGTTGCGCACGATAGCCGATCTTTCGAGCGAGCACGGGCGCGGGCTTGCGGACATAACCGTGCGACAAAACATTCAGCTTCACTGGGTGAGAATCGAGAGCCTGCCTGATGTTCTCGACCGCCTCGGTTCTGTTGGGCTCTCAACCACCGAAGCGTGCGGCGACTGTGTGCGCAACATCATCAACTGTCCGGTGTCGGGCGTCGATCACGACGAACTGTACGACACGACTCCTTTGATCAAGCAAACGAACGATTTCTTCGTCGGCAATCGTGACTTCTCAAACTTGCCGCGCAAGTTCAAGATCGCGATCACCGGATGCGCGGTGCGGTGCGTCTACCCCGAAATCAACGACATCGGAATGTTCGCGGTTCACGACGCAGAACGCGGCGGTGTAGCACTTCGAACTCGCATCGGCGGGGGTCTTTCAACAACGCCGCGCTTCTCGAAAGACCTCGGCGTTTTGATCGAGCCCGAAGAAGCTGTCGAGCTTTGCGGCGCGATTGCGTCGGTGTTTCGCGAGGAAGGAAATCGCGAGAATCGCAAACGCGCGCGGCTGAAGTTTCTGGTCGAGCAGTGGGAGATACCTCGCTTTCGTGACGAGGTGGAAGCACGTCTCGGCCGGAAGCTTCGCCGGGCGCCCGAACCGGAAGCGGCGCCCGTCACTGAGCGCGACCGATCCCATCTCGGCATCCACGGCCAGCATCAAGAGGGTTTCTACTATGTTGGTCTTTCGATTCTCGGCGGCCGAACCTCAGGCGACGACTTGAGAAGATATGCCGATTTGGCCGAGGAGCACGGCAGCGGGCGCATACGAACAACCAACACGCAGAACATCATTTTGCTCGACATCGCCGAACGTAATCTCGAAGCGCTCACGCGAGACCTCGACCGCTACGGATTTGAGTATCAGCCTTCCTGGTCGCGCAAAGGAATCATCGCCTGCACTGGCATTCAATTCTGCAAGCTGGCGCTGGCGGAAACAAAGAATCGAGCCGTCGAGTTGAACGAACATCTCGAGAGGGCGGTTGATTTGGAAGATGCGCCTCGCATCAGCATAACCGGGTGCCCAAACTCTTGCGGCCAACATCACATTTGCGACGTAGGTCTTGAAGGCTCGCTGACGACAATCGACGGTGTAAAGAAAGAAACATTTCAAGTCTTTCTCGGCGGCGGCGTAGGCTCGCACGAAACTTTCGGCCGGCGAATCGGCGTGCGACTCCCATCAGAAGATCTCGCCGAATCGATGGCGCGCTTGTTCATGCGCTACAAGGAAGATCGAATCGAGGACGAGACGTTCCAGGAGTTTTGCCTGCGTCACAGCAATGAAGAGCTCGCTCAGTACCTCCTGGCCGGAGGGCACAGCGCCGCCAGAGATACCGAGGCAAATTGGACGACGCTTCGAGAATTTCGGACGGCTGGAGATTGAGACATAACGAACATCAGGACGTGTTTAATTCCATACGCCTGGTATTTGACCTCCTTTATGCAATCCGGCTCATCGCTTCTTGCGTTCGCCAGCCGGGCAACCGCTGCTATGCTGAAATTCCGGAGTCAATAGTTTCGGACGAAATCCACGAATGGTTGGTAAGCACCCAGGTCTCCGGGGTTGTTAATTGGAACGCCGTTTCCCCTTCTAGCGGCGGTGGTGCACATTGACGGGCTCCTTTTGAAACAATTGAAGTAGTCCTGCATGATTTCGGCTTGCTGTTCGGTGTTAAACCTAAGGAATCCCTTTCCGGCGGCGGTTGCAGCGCGGAGGGCCGTTGGCCCGCCATAAGCTTCGTCCCCTGCGTTAGCCAACTTCTCGTACCAGGAGATACCGTTTTGGGATTGCCAGACGTGGGTTAGCTCATGGATGAAGATGTCATCTTTGTTGGCGCCGGGCTTAAAATAGATCACGTTACCTGGAGTTCGCCCGGCGGGGTTCTCCAAGAGCAGACCTCCGAAATAAGAATCCGCGATGCGTACTTTGTCGAGGTTGAGATTATTGCCAAACACGGATTTGGCGTCCCGGCGCTCGGATTCGGTCAGCGGGCGCGAACTAAGAATGTCAAATGGGGGAATGCGAGAAAAGAAGTCCTTCCCGTCTTCAAGCGCGTCGGCAAGGGGTGGTCCGAACCATGGTATACGCCGGACACCACCCATCAAGATTGAGCCCGCTTCTTGAAGACCCGGAACGAAAAACGGGTTTCCGGCAACAAAGCTTCCGGCCGTCTCATAGAGGCCGCCCAATGCCCCCAACTCCCGGCCCAGAAACCTGCCGCCAGCGCCCAACAATCCGCTGCCAAGACCTGCAAAGTCGCCCCTGAAACCTGCGATCTCCCCGGCGACATCCAGAGCGAAATTAGGGATCGCCACTCCGCCGTTCAGCACGTCTCCCGCGACATCCGTGGCCAAGCCTGCGGTTGCGCTGGCTGCATCACCAATCGCGTCGACGATGCCGCTGAAGGGACCCCATCCCAGCCCCAACGGATCCGTCGCTACGGTCGGCCGATTGCCGACGTATGCGTAGGGGTTCCCGAGGTTAATTCCGTCCCCGAAAAACCCAAGCGGGTCGCGATGGATGAATCTTCCCTGATCGGGACTGAAATAACGTAGACGATTATAGTAAAGTCCAGTCTCGTCGAGGCGCCGCCCATTAAAGAGGAAAGGATTGCCGACGCCGCTTACACCGCCCACCATCGCCGCGTCGTCGCCGCCGAATGTGACCTGACCATCGCTGCCGGCAGAAAAAACTGTCTGGCGGCCGAATGCATCGTATTGGTAGCCTTCAACTGTCTTGCCGACTTCGTCGGTGAGGGCGTAGACAGCAGACATCGAATTCTGGTGATAGAAGAGTCGCTGATCGCCGGGCCCGGTGGCAGTGGCGCCGCCGCCCAGATTGCTGTCCATCACCAGCGGTTCGTCAATCTCGATGCCGTACACGTACTGTTTGGCAAGGCTGTCATCGCCGGCATGTTCCTCGATCTCCCGCATGCCATCAAGGTAGAAGGTCGTTGTTCCATCGAGCGCTCCGGAATTCGTGACCACCTTCCGAGTGCGACGGCCCAGCAAGTCATATGCGTAGGTTGCGACGACCAGACCGTCCGCCTTTCGTTTGACGGCGTGGAGGCGATTTCTATAATCGAACTCGAATTGGAGATCGCCGTTGTCAGTCTGATTACCATTCTTGTCATAAAGGATAGACGTCGTTGTGCCCGCCTTCGAGATGCTGATGAGTTCGTTTGAGGAGGAATACTGCCGATTTTCGTTCCCCACTTTTCGCCAGTTTCCTACGCCATCGAGCTTCCAATTGTCATGCAGTGGTTGAGCACCGCCTGGTTCTCGGCTGAAGTTTACCAACCGGTATGCAGCGTCATACTCGTAATGCTCGCTGTTTTTCATGTCGTGCGCCTTGACTTCATCGAGCTTCCTGCTCGCCCGGTCGTAAGTGTGGGAGAAGCCGACGATTAGCGAGTTGTCGGTCCGCACGTGTCGCAAGCTGACAGGTCGACGAAGCCGGTCGTAACCAGAATCAATAGGGCCGGTAGTTGAGCCCGATAAGTAAGTGAGGCGTGAACCGTTGATGGGGTACGTGCGCTGGGCAACTCGACGCTTACCTATGTAATCGTAATGCGCTATCGGCTTGGCGGCGCCGCGATCCGAGATCGTTGCTACGCGATCAAGGTCGCCGTGGCTGTATTCGATTTCGCGATCATTGGGGTATGTAAGCGCAACTCGGTGGTTCCGAGAACTCCAGGAAGACGAAATACTCCTGGCTGCAAGACTGCCAACTTTCTGACTTTCCTCAACGATACGGCCCATGCTATCGCGCGCAAACGTAATGATCGAATCATCAGAGGCGTCCGAAGGGTCATTGTTATCTGAGGCGCGGGTGAGTTGTGACAGCCCGTTGTATTCGTAAGATGTGAGAGTTGTTCCGGCAACGCCGGAAACGCGGACGATTTCCGTCGAGATTGGCCGGTTTCTTGCGTCGTAGTGCTTGCGCGATAGCGTGCCGTTTTCATCAGTCTGCTGAACTACATTGCCCTCCTGATCATATTCGTAGGTTATGGTCCCGGGCGAGTCACAGCGGTCTGCGACACCCGGCGGAGTACATACCCCGTTCTTCTCGGTCACCAGGCGATTGAGATTGTCGTAGCTAAATCTGGTCTGGTTGCCGTTATCGTCGGTCAGGCTGGTCCTTTGTGAGTTGCCGTCAAACTGCGCCTGCATGCTGATTATCCCGTCACCGCCGCCCTGCCTGGGATCGGGCTTGGGCGTCTTTCGCTTTATGCCGAACACATCGCTGCCCAGGTGAAGGCCGTCCCCCTTGCCCGAACGCGTGAGGATGAAGGCCTGTCCCGTCAGTCGTCCTTCGCCGTCGTAGCTGAGCAGGGCAACGTTGCCAAAATCATTTGTCTTTAGCGTTGCTCCGGCCGGGAGCGCCCGCCGGGCAACAACCCTCCCGTTCACCGGCCCGTTAGCATCAGCCATAGCGACCAGGTTATTTCGTGAGTCATATCGATAGTCAAAAGACTGTCCAAGGTTGTCTGCCATCTGCTGTAAGCGGCCAAGGGCGTCAAAAAAGTATGTGGTCAGGAACTCTTCTTCACGCACGCCGGCGACCTGAGATATATCGACCTCTCGTACTTCAATGCGATTGCCGCTGTCGTCATAGGCACATTCGACCGTGTTGCCGGCCGGATCACGCGTCCTGACTATCCTGCCGGCCCCGTCATAGTCCGTACGATAAGTTTGAGAATCGTCTTCGATCCTGAAAGTCCGTCGCGAATTGCGGTCGTATTCGTATCGCGTGGTTATCTTGCCATCGTCGGGCGTGAGTGTCCCCTCGGTTAGAACGATTCGACGTTCGGTGGCGACACCATCCGGGACAAATAGTAGTTGATCTTCCTGGGCCAGTCGTTTGAGTTCGTCGTATATATACTCGGTGACGCGGAGTGACCCATAATCAGCGCCGGAGTTGTCCTTGGGACTGGTGCCGCCGGACGGTCCCCTTTTTCTCTCTCTTATGACGCTGCTCGCAGGGTCGTATTGCACTTGGGTACTGTTGCCTACTGCGTCCGTGACTTCTGCTCTTCGGCCAAACCCGTCGTAGCGAATAGTCGTCACGTCTCCTGTTCCCGCGATCTGACTCGCATTGGCGGATGAACCGTCCGTATCGGCCGCGTCCACGGACTCGGTGAGATCGCGGTTCTTGTCGTAATTGAAGGTGAGCGTAGAAGGCACACCGCCTCGTGGATTGAAGGGCCCCGATGGCGCGCCGAGCGTTCCAGGTTCAGCAGATAACGCACCTGTCGTAGAATGGAAGAGCAGATCACGCTCATCGAAGACGGAGGTCACGGCATTTCCTTCGGGCATAACGACGAGGGTGCGATTCCCGTTAGCGTCATAACGGTATGCCGTCAGCAAATTCTTGCCGACGTTAACCTCCTGTGCGATCTCTGTTACTTTGTCGAGTATGTCGTATTTGAGTGTGACGTCGACGAACCCTCCCGTGTTCGACGTATCGCCTCGGTCCTCAATCTCCTGCCGTATGACATTGTTATTGAAGTCGAAGCAGATATTCTCACGATAGCCGAACGCGGTGAGCGAAAGCGGTTCGGCCGGGTCGCCGCTCCCAATCGCAGGGACGGCAGCCGCACGGATTATCTGGACGACCTGGTTCAGTTCATTGACAAAGTAGTCGGTGCGGACGTCGCGTCCGTCCGTTACACTTGTGACGTTGCCGACGTCATCGTATGCAAAAGTATTGCGGATGTTAGTAGGGAGCGGGTTGGTGCGATTGTTCCGGGTAGCGCCCGAAGTCGTGTCTTTGATTTCCTGCCGGAGGTAGCCGCCGGTTGATGAGTTGCTGGGTCTTCCATCGGCGGGCGGTGGCGAATCAACGGTATCGCCATCCGGGTCCACCTCTGAGTAGTATTCGTATGTATGTTCATTTCCTTCCGGGTCTACCACGGAGGTCATCTGACCGAAGCCGTTGTAGCGAAATAGGGTGACAAATTGCTGTAGCTGACTAGCCTCGATTTGCGCCTGATTTGAATCGGGCAGGAGGACGACCGAAGGCTCGATCTTTAACACGACATTGCCTGAGATGCGTACGGATACGTCTCCATCTCTGTTAAGGTCACCAAGGCCGAGTTCAATCCCGGCGGCTCCTAACCGCGCCTCAACCTCACGCGTAGTGACCCCAAGCTCTGTCGATAGCAAAGACAAAACGCTGGCACGGTTTCCCTCCTGAAAGTCAAAAAAGTAACGCGTCGTGTACCGATCGCGTGGTGACCGGCCGGTCGGATCCGGAATGGCCGGAACAAAAGACGCGTCCAATCCTCGGGGGTCAGTGAACGCCGCCACCTGCTGATAAATTGGTTCGTATGTAGTTTCCGTAACAATCGTCGACTGATCGCCTCCGCGTTTCGCGTCAGCGACTTGCCGGCTTCGTATCAGATTGCCTTGTTGAAAGCGCGGAGTACCCCTGTCATCGAGAACATTCTCGATCGAGTTGCCTTCCGGCATCAAAATCCGCACCGACAGCTTGTCCCGGTTGTATTGCCCTTTTGTAATGAATGAGACAGGCTCGTTGTTACGCAGGCCCCGGGTGAACTCCCGCTTCTCGATCAGAGTGTCGAAGGGGCTGCACAAGTACTCGGTCATATTCCCTTTTCTGTCCTCGGTCGACGTCTTGAAAAGGGGCGTGTTGGTTGAGGGAAGGTTGAGCGGTTCTGGCGCAATCACCTCGTAGCGGTATGAAATCGTCCCCCCCGACGGCACGCCGGTCGCGTTCTGGCCCCCAATCGTGTAGAGGCTAACCTTGTCGAGGCTTTCGGGGTCGTCGCTATTCGCGTTATATATCAGAGTCTCGCGGTTGACGGAGGAACCGGATGCCGTCTCATTTGGGTATTGAACAGCTTTGAGATTATGCAAGAGCCGCCGCGAGTCTGTGTCAGACAGAAGGGCGCTCACATCAGCCTTTCGCGTATAACTGTAACGATACGTCTTGCCAGCAGCGAAATCATTGCCATTGGGCGTCGACTGAACCGTGGGAGAAGTAGCTGAGATCAGGTTTCCTTCGTCATCATAATCGAATTCGATCTTTCTTCCTGTCGAAGAATGGTCCCGCTTGAAATCTTCAATCTCTTTTAGCCGCCCCCTACGCCCCGCGTTCGAGTCGTCTGCTCGGTAATAACGATAAGCTATGTTACGCCCCAATGTATCAACCACAGTAGTCAGGACATACTTCGAAAGGCCTTCCGGCCTGCCGAAAAGAAAGCTCATCACATTACCGTTGCGGTCTTCCATCCGTATTAACCTGCCGGGTATGTTCGGATCGTTGAATCCTTCGTAAGTTCTCACCAGCCCGTCATCGCTACGCAGCTCGAACTCGCCCCGGGAATTAATGCGCAACTGCTCGAAATACTCCATCGGAGCGGCGAAGTCGTTCGGCCCTGTCTTTATGAAAAAGTCCGTGCGCAACGAGTCTCGGAACGCGATTACCTGATCGCCATCCGGCATGAGCCTGTCGCTATAGCTGAAGGCCCAATCCTCTCCGAAATCTCCCGTTGCTATCGTCCGAAGGTGACTGGCCTCGCTGCGGTTCGTGCGGACGAACTTGTAATCGAAGCCCCTACCTGGAATGGTCAAGTCATTCACGCGAAGCGATTGTTCGCCCGAATAGAGGGCGACGCGCCCACCACCCGTGTCCTGAAGGTCGGATGAGATTCCTTGAGAGTAACAGCCTTCGCACCGCTTCGGATTAGTTATTACACCATCGATCATCAGCACCGCTCCGGAATCTGCTTCAAAGACGCACCACACAAGCCCCTGCCCGGCATAGCCGGCCTGCAATTGAACATGGGCCGTTCCTGTGGAATCGGTCTTGACCATCGCGCCATCGGGAGACAACGCAGTGCCCTCAAGAGCAATAAGGTTTACGCTGTGGATCGTTTCAACCATACCCTCGCGGAGGAAATGAACTTTCAGGTTAGCAGCGCCGGGGGGATCAACCGTAAGCGTTAGATTGACTGGTACGTCGTTGACGAGGGTAAAGAAAGGACGATCGACACTGATGGAGGAAATGATCAGAGGTTTCCCGGCAAGCTCTGCATTTCCAATGGAAGCCATCGAATCCAGCGTGCCTTGAAAAACGCCAGGCCGCCAAAACGAACTCCCGCTAATCTGAGAGATGATATCGGTTTCTCTATGGCTGGAGAGAAGGCCAGTCAATACCGGGAATTCCCCTATCGCGCCGTTTGTCGTTTGCAAAGTGACCGATTGGTCAAACTCAACTCCGCCTCGGCCCGTTGTTTCGGGGTTGGCCTGCGCCGAGACCTGAGTTCGATAGCCGCTGATGAAGAAAGAAAACAACACTACTAACAGAACTGTTGTTTGGAATTGGAAAGCTATTATTCGCTTCATCGCCGTATCTCCTTTTCGGACACAAGACTGGTTCAGCGCGGGGGCTTCTGGTAACCGCCCACGCGGCAGAACACAGCGCTATGTACCCGAAGCGCCTTCGCAGAAAACTGCAGTCACTGCGAACTCACTTGCGAGGCATTTTTAGTATGTGAAGCCGGCAAATCTCAGCGGGAGTGGCGATGACACAACCCCTCTACCGAAACTCCCTGGCAGCAAATCGACCTTGTGATATGTTCTACGGTTCCGACAGTCCGTTTCAAGCAAGGAGTGCTTGCGGACACGCAACAGAACGGAGTCTAAGTTTCAGTAACTACTTTGGGGCGATTACCGCGGTTGGTAATGCTCAACACAAAGCTAGAGCATTCGCCGTGCCAACGGGCGTTCGATACACATCGTTGCTGCGCTTCTTTTTGTAAACTAAACGCCGCGGTGGGTTTGATGTATTTTCGACAACTCGAGCTCTGAGATTTATGTCACCTCGATCGCTCGTTCGTGGAAACTAAGTTTGCGAACTAGGTATTCAGAAGGCATTCACTATCCAGTTGGGCATGGTCTCATATTTTCGATACGGCTTTGGCTCGTGGCCATTCTTACAAATGACCACGAGCCGAATCACTACCAAAGCGTCAAGAGCAGCTTTACCCCGGCAGCGGCGCCGATACGTGCTCGTGGACGATCAGCCACTTGCCGCCGCGTTTCTCCCATATCGCGGTGTGGCGGCACTCGAGCTCCATCGACGCTCCCCCGGCCTTGGGTGTCGCTGACAAATGAAACGTCAACGTAGTCCATACTACCGTTCCTCTCTGCGTTACCCTGAGATCATCGTTCGGAGTGAGCTTGCCGCTGGACATCGTCTCCGTGAAAGCTTTGATTACGCCGGCGCGATAGTCCGCCCAGTTTTTGTATTTCAAAGGAGCTACGTCAAAGAACGGCAGATCCGCGTCTTTGGCATAATACTTCGCCGCTTTATCCGGATCGAGCGTGCTCCACGCCGCGTAGTACTGATCGATCAGAGTCTTGAATTCAGTTTCGAAGGCGAGCTTCGCGTGAGCCGGCTTTTTTTGGGCTGACGCGCACACAGCAATCACGAGCAATACTGCCGTCATCAATACAGTTCGAACCAGCGGCTTCATCATCATCGAGTTCCTCCGTTTTGTCAGTGATGCCCAGTCTACGCGGTCAATTCACGGACTGGATTTCAGCAAGTTATCACAGCGGCGATGTTCGACAAACTTCAGTTTGTCGCGGTGCCTGGTTATTGTCCGACAAACTTCAGTTTTTCCCGGTGCCGGCTTTTTGTCGACAAGCTGAAGTTTGTCGGACACTCAGCCGGACATCACTTTCTTGACACCCCATATCTGCTTTGCTAGATTCGGCTCTTAAGGCAACTCACCTTGCGGGGCCACAAACCGCACGGCTTTATGAATAGAAAAGACCTTTATTTTCTCGCAGTCGCCGTCGGCATAATAGCCCTTTTCACTGTTCTCTGGATGATCGGGCGCAAGCCTCCCCCGTTGACGACAAGGGCCGAGCACGCGGGGCTATCTCATACCACGCCGCGCGAAACCTGCTGGAGCTGCCACACACCTGAATCGAAAGCCTGGCTGCATCATCCAAAAAAGGGTAAGCCGCCGGATAAGACGACGCCCTGCGCCGCGTGTCACAAATTCCCGGACTCGCAGGTCGTCGCGTTTTTTTCCAGTCCTGAGAAGGGGGTTGAACTCATATGGTCAAACCGGCAACTAAAGTAAGACCCGAGCAGTATCTCAACTACATAGGCGGAGAGTGGGTAGCGCCGTCATCCGGCAATTATCTCGACAACTACAACCCGGCAGACACTCGCGACCTCGTCGGCCGGTTTCCCGCGTCGAACTCCGAAGACGTCAACCGCGCGGTCGATATCGCAGCCGAAGCCTTCAAGTCCTGGCGAAGAGTCCCCGCGCCTCGTCGCGCTGAGATTCTTTTCAAAGCGGGCGAGATCCTCATCCAACGCAAGGAAGAATGCGCTCGCGATATGACCCGTGAGATGGGTAAGGTGCTTAAGGAAGCACGCGGCGATGTCCAGGAAGCAATCGACATGACTTACTTCATCGCGGGTGAGGGTCGAAGGCTTCATGGTTACACCACGAAAGCCGAGCTTCCCAATAAGTACGCGATGTGCTCGCGTGAACCAATCGGCGTCTGCGGATTGATAACGCCGTGGAACTTCCCGATGGCAATTCCGTCGTGGAAGATCCTGCCCGCCCTTGTGTGCGGGAACACGGTCGTAATCAAGCCTGCCGAATACACGCCGCTGTCGACTTACAATCTTGTTTCGGCCCTGGCCGAGGCCGGCATTCCTCCAGGCGTGTTGAACATAGTAGCCGGCCGCGGTGTTGAAGTCGGCAAGGCCCTTCTCGAGCACGAAACAGTGAGATTGGTCTCATTCACCGGCTCGACTGAAGTTGGCCGGATAATCGGCCAGAGCTGTGCCGCTACCGACAAAATCTGTTCGCTGGAGATGGGCGGAAAGAACGCGATTATGATCATGGAAGACGCCGATCTCGAGCTCGCGCTTGAAGGAGTCTTGTGGGGCGCCTTCGGCACAACCGGTCAGCGATGCACAGCCACCTCACGGGTCGTCGTGCATAAGAAGGTCGCAAAGAAGTTTGCGGGCATGCTCGCCGATCGCGCAAAGCACTTGAAGCTGGGACCTGGTCTGAACGAGAAGAGTGACGTCGGTCCGGTGATCAATGAAGACGCGGTCGAGAAGATCCTGGAATACATCGAGATCGGCCGCCGTGAAGACAATGCCAAACTAGTGTGCGGCGGTCGTCGCGCCGAGAAAGGCGACTTGAAACAAGGCTTCTTCATCGAGCCAACCGTATTCTCAGAGGTCACTCCTCAGATGCGAATTGCCCAGGAAGAGATTTTCGGGCCTGTGGTATCCGTGATCGAATGCCGTGATCTCGATCACGCAATTGATATCGTCAACGGCGTGAAGTATGGGCTGTCGGCGTCTATCTACACACAGGACACCAACCGCGCTTTCCACGCAATGGAAGACGTGCAGACCGGGATCTTTTACGTGAATGCGTCGACGATCGGCGCTGAAGTACACCTGCCGTTCGGCGGAACGAAATCGACCGGGAACGGTCATCGGGAAGGCGGCACGCAGGTGCTCGATATCTTTTCGGAGTGGAAGGCTGTTTACGTGGACTACTCCGGCAAGCTTCAACGCGCGCAGATTGATAACTAAAATAGTCCGTAGTCCGTAGTCAGTAGTCCGTAGCACGACTTACAAAGACTAGAGAGGGCCTAATGACTACGGACTAATGACTACGGACTACTGACTAACTAAGGACTAAGGATTAAGGACTAAGGACTAAGGACTAAGGACTACCATGATTGTTGGTTTACCAAAGGAAGTGAAAGATAACGAGTACCGCGTGGGACTCGTGCCCGCGGGTGTCAAGGCGCTGACCGATGGCGGCAGCACGGTTCTGGTGCAAACCAAAGCCGGCGACGGCTCCGGGATTACCGATCAGGAGTACGTGACCGCCGGCGCTGAGATAGTGAGTTCCGCTGAAGAGGTCTGGTCCCGAGCGGAGATGGTAGTCAAGGTCAAAGAACCCATCGCCTCCGAATACGGATTTTTGCGCGAGGGACTGATCCTATTCACTTATTTGCATCTCGCACCTGCGCGCGAGCTGACACGTGCGCTGCTTGACGGCGGCGTCATCGGCGTCGCTTACGAAACCATCACCAACGATCAGGGTCATCTTCCGCTGCTCACGCCGATGAGCGAAGTGGCCGGGCGAATGTCAATACAGGTCGGCGCCACCTACCTGGAAAAGATCAATGGCGGACGCGGCGTGTTATTGGGAGGTGTTCCCGGCGTCGCGCCCGGCCGGGTCACGATCATCGGGGGCGGAGTCGTTGGAACCAACGCCGCGAAAATCGCCGTTGGGTTTGGGGCTTCGGTCATTATTATCGACCGCGACCTGGAACGGTTGCGTTATCTGGACGATATCTTCGGCAGCCGCATTCGTACGCTGGCTTCGAACCCATACACGATCGCCGAATCTGTTGCCGCGTCCGACCTGGTCGTGGGCGCGGTGCTGGTGCCCGGAGCGGCGGCGCCTAAACTGGTGACGCGCGAGATGCTGCGCGATATGCCTCGCGGATCGGTGATCGTCGACGTAGCGGTCGATCAGGGCGGCTGCATTGAAACGACAAGGGCGACTACGCATAGCGAGCCCACCTATTACGTCGAGAACGTACTTCACTACGGAGTGACCAATATGCCGGGAGCGGTGCCGCGCACATCGACGTTTGGGCTAACCAACGCAACCATGCCCTTCGCTTTGAGACTTGCGAAATACGGAGCGGTCGAAGCCATAAAAAGAGATCCGCATTTGAAGCGCGGAGTGAACACATACAAAGGCAAGGTTACTTACCAAGCTGTTGCAGACGATCAGGGACTCGAATATACACCGATTGATAATCTCATGTAGTCGCGACACTCAATGCCACGACAGATCCAGCGCGGCCTCGTTCTTCGGTCCCACTGTCCCATCCTTTAAACTCGCTTCCCAGATCGCAATGTGGTTCCCGCTGGAATCCGCATAACTGAATTCAACCGCGATGGGTTCATCGGGCTGGGCCGGCAGTGCTCGCCAGCCTTCGATGCTTATCTCCTCACCCTGGTCGCGACGATAGTAGACGGTCGAGTAGAGATACTGCTGAACGGTGAAGTTCTCTTTGCGCGAGTTGCTTTCCTTTACGAGGCGAATGGCCTTTTCAGATTGAGGCTGACGGCGCTCGCGCACGAGTACAAATGCGTCGACGGCTACAATCAGCACCGGCAACACAATGAAAACAATCTTTGGCCAGCTAATGGGTGATCGCATTTTTGAGGCGCTCAGCTCTTCTCATAGCGCGGGATGATTGCGCCGCAGCGCGGACAATCCTCATCAAGCCCGTCTTTTGACACGCCAAAGCCGCACTCGGGACATCGTCGCTGATTGATCCTGCGCTCGACGACTGCATAAGTCGTGAGCGCAACGCCGCTAAATAATATCGCGAGTATGAGCCACATAACGCTTGCGAATTCAGCCGCTGCCTCTTATGAATTTGCGGGCGGCCGAATAATTGAAGAAAGACGCCATTGCGAAGATCACCGTCGATCCGCCGGTCACTACAAGCATCGGCGCACGGGCGGACTGATATGAGTCGAAGGTCAAATATGCAAAGACCAACGCGATCAACGCGCACACGATTGCGTTTCTTTGATAAGCGTAACCGGTTTTCTGAGATGCGGTTTGATTCCGGCGAATCAGCTCGTTGATCGCCTGGACTTCCTGCTCGCAGGCGCCGACGCATGCGACTCCGTTACCGACATCGACCGCACAGGCATGGCAAAGCGCCTTGTTACAGTTCTTACAAATCGCTACCGCGTCGGAGCCGTCGTGATTGAAGCACTTCATAGAAGTAGCACAGACTTTAGTCTGTAGTTTATTTCGAGGTTATCGACCAGCTACAGACTGAAGTCTGTGCTACGCCCTCGCATTAGCTCCGGCCATCCGCAGATTCTCATTGAGTTGAGCGTCCCGGCGAACGCGCCATATTTTGCTGTCCAGGTAGTAGTGAGTGAACGCGCCGCCCCAGATGAAGGCCATCAGGAAACTGTCAGGCTGAACGATCGTGTAGTGAGGTATGTGATAGAGCGCACCAAACAAAAGCGCGAAACCGATGTAGGTCCAGACGCTCTTGCTGATCACCGACGCCGCGCCGTAGTTCTTCGAGCCCTCGCGCGCATATTTGTTCCGGTTGTGAAACCAGATTATACGATGGTACTGAATGTTGTGATAGATGGTCAGCGTCGCGACCGCCGCCAAAGCCCCGGCCGTCGCTGGCTGCACAGGCTCGAGCAGTCTCAGCACTATCCAATGCATCGGCAACGCGGCCGCCAGCAACAACAGCTTGGGCGCGTTTATCGGCTGCTTCAGGTAGAGTCTTTGACCCTGACGCCCGGCGAACAGAATCAACGATACGACAAAAGCTGAAAAGACAAGCGTCTCAAACCACCACACAGTTTCTGAATGCGCTGAAAGGCCCATCGTCTCCAGCCTTTCCTTCGCGGCGTAGCTATGAGTAAGAAACCTGACAAACGGATAGGTCATGCCGAGCAGGATGAACGCTCTGTCAATCAGGTTATCGATCTCCGCGAGATCGCCGTTCTTCTTCTTGTACAAGATCATGAAGCCGTAGTGCTGTTTCACGAGATGGTAGTAGGCCCACATCGAGGCGAAGAAGAAGAAGACCGGCCCCCAAGCTTCCGTGCCGAGGACCTTCATCCGGCCCGCAAGCACCATCGCCGGTCCGAGAAGGAACAAGGACAGGGTCCCATAATAGAGCTTCGCGCGCTTCCGCCTCTCTTCATTGTCGGCGTAAGTTCTCGAGATCGTGCCGAAAACATGAGGCCCGTCGAACCCCAGCGCCCAAATCCAGGTCATGATCATCACTGACAAGCCAAGCCTGACCAGTACCAGGTTTGCCGCAAGAAAGGCATAACTTGTGACGACGCTCCCGATGAACCAGATAAGATCGTCTCTCTTGTTGATGATCCAGCCGTAGGTGACCGAATTCCGTCTGCTCTCCTCTACAGCAACCGCTGCCGATGCCATGGTTCCTCTCCTCTGCGCTTCACTGCGTGACGTTGCCCTTCCGGGGCGAAAACCCACCGACCAGTTTCCAATCCTCTGATCGAGCGGCGTAATCCTCGTTTGTACTCGCATACTAATAAGAATCCCGGATTGCTTCAAGTTCGAGGCGCGCCTAGTCTAGCAAACGCGCACGCCGTCTCCAAAGTTGGTTTGGCTACAATTCGCGAATCAGCAGGCAATGGGCGGTTGATGTTTAGAGTTCAAGCTTTAGCTTGCTCTTGAGCTTTGTGCGTTTAAAAATCGGCAAGCTAAAGCTTGAACTCTAAAACTGGACCTCTTACCGAGCAGCACACTCAATTGTTCGCTATTCGTCATGTTGCTATTCTGACCCGAGACGACTGCGTCTCAATCAATGGATCAGGCTCAGGCGCCCCCAGTGACTGCAGAATGGAGGAACGGTGACCAAATCAACAGAAGAGTTCAATGATTACCGCAAGCAAATGAACGAGCGCATACTCGGCAGCGATCATCTCGGGATCAAGCGGTTTTTCGCGCTCGATCACCAGGCCTACGAAGGCGGAGCGCTCGATTCGAAGACGAAAGAATTGCTCGGATTGGTTGCATCGCTCGTGCTCCGGTGCGATGACTGCATCACCTATCACGTGCTTCAATGCGCCGAGCAGGGAGTGTCTCGCGAGGAGTTCCTGGACACCTTCAACGTGGCGTTAGTCGTTGGCGGGTCGATAACGATTCCGCACTTGCGCCGCGCGTTTGAGAGGATGGACGAGGCGCTTGCGGAACCGAATGCCTGACGCGTCTTGCGAGATACAGTCACAAGACCTCGCGGCGAAGCTGCGGGAATACCTTCGACACTTTGTTTAACAGGTAGTCACCGTACGTGCCGCTGAAATCGTGAACGCTGGCTCGATCCCATCGCTTGTCTCTATCATCTTCGACGGACCTTCCCAGATCGATGGTTGTCACTTCAGCGTTGAAGTTCGGATCAAAGAAAAACGGAAACGACAATCGGCCGTGTTCAACCGGACTTCTTACGCGATGAGGCGTCGAACGATACAAGCCTCCGGTCATTCGATCAAGCATGTCGCCAATGTTACAAACAAATGAGCCTGGCATCGGAGGCGCATCGATCCAGCCTGACCTCGACCTCACTTGCAACCCGCCGGTTCGATCCTGCTTGAGAATCGTCAGCAGGCCGTAGTCTGTGTGCTCCCCGACTCCCCAGCCTTGTCCCTCCGAGGTTGCAGGGACCGCCGGATAGTTGAAGATGCGAAACAGAATAAGAGGATCGCGCGTGTAGCGGTCAGCGAAATAGAATTCGTTCAACCCGAGACTCAGCGCGATGCCCTTCATCAAGGCGTGGCCGAGCGATGTCATCGCACTGATGTACGTTAGGACCGTTTCTCGAAAAAGAGGAATGTCCGGAAAGAGATTCGGTCCATGCATTGGAGTTCCCGACGTAACAAGCGGGTGATTCGCATCGAGTTCGGCTCCGAAGTAAAGGCCTTCTTTGAGATCAGGCTTACCGGAAGTCAGCTCTCCTCCGACGGGGAAATAGCCGCGCCAGGCCCGGCCTCCCTTCTCCATAGCAATGTCGAGTTTCTTTTCGAGACCCTGCGAAAAAAATGCCCTGCTCAAGTCTTCGAGCTCCGCTTGAAGCAGCTCATCGACGTGATGTCCGACTACGTAGAAGAAGCCCGACTCGCGGCACGCCTGCGCGATTTGAGCGGCAACGAGATTCCTGTCACCAACCCCGATCAGCAACGGTTCGATATCAATGATCGGCAGTTGAGTAAAGTCGCCAGGCATGGGCGTCCGCGCTATCGGTAGCAGTTCAGTCTGACTCTTTTCTATTATCAAGGAAGAATTAACCGCTGACTTTCGCTGACTGCGTTTCGCTGATCTGCGCAGATCAGCGTACCGAAGGCGGCGCAAATCAGCGGTTAATTGCGTCGGCGCGACAGACTGAACCGCGTCCGCGCTATCGATGTCGCTTAGAACGCACCTTCGTCAGCCGACGGACCGTAAATCGACGGCACCGGAATATCGTTCAGCCGCAAATAAACGCCAAGCTGCGCCCGGTGATGGACATTGTGATTCATCACGAAGCTCCGAAGGGCGGCGACTCGAGGAATGGCGAAGATCGTCTTCCCGCCCGACAAGAGAGTCCAGGTCTTGAACATCTCCTCATCGCTCGCTCCGGCGATCGCATCTCGAGCGGCAGCGACGTTGTCGTCAAACTTTTGCAGCAGCTCCTCCAGCGAGTTGACCGGGTCATTCGTGATCGGTTTCTCACCTTCGGGAGCGATGTCTATTGAATCTCGCTGAATTGTAATTGCAGCCCAGCTCGGCAGTGTCGCAAGGTGGGTCGCCAGCGGTCCCATCGCAAAGGATTTCTCGTGGGGCTTCCAATCGTATTTATCGAAAGGGACGCGCTCGAGAGTCTTTCGTGTGTTTGCCATCTCGTGATCGAACTCAGGTAGAAGTGCCTGACTGATTGCCATATGTTCCTCCAGTTCGAATTTGGTTTGTTGATCTCAAGAAGCATAATGACGGCGACCCGAAGTGTCCATCGCCTGCCGCTCCTTCGCGTGCTTTGCGGTCCTTTGCGCCTTTGCGCTGAGTATTTGGTATTGACACAATACTCAACGCAAAGACGCGAAGGACCGCAAAGCACGCGAAGGTTATTAAGCAACGCATAATCCGAACAATTGACAATACGTACCCCCACTGCTACGGTAAATATGAACTGAGTTCAGCTCACTCTCTTCTCAGCCTTTCTGGAATCACCCAGACTATCTGAACCTTACAGCTCACCAGAAAGGATACCTATCATGTCAGCCAAACTGTTTATTGGAAATCTGTCTCCGGATACCACCGGTGATGAACTCCGCGATCTCTTCAGCGAAGTGGGCCCCGTGGATTCCTGCCAGTTGATAACCGACCGCGACTCGGGGCGTTCGAAAGGGTTCGCGTTCATCGAGATGAACACCCTGGACAATGCGAACAGCGCCAAGACAAAGTTCAACGGCCAGGACCTTCACGGCAAACCGCTCAAGGTTAATGACGCAAAGCCCCGAACCTAGATTGGTCTTAACCGGTTCCGGAACCGATCAGGGCGACCGGCAACGTACCTGCTCCGTAAGGCGCTCATAGTTCCGTACGAAGCATCATACTTCGTTGGCCGCCTCTGCCTTCATTGCCAACGCTTTCAGTTAGGAGTCGCAAAATGTCAATCGAGAATCTCACACAATCAATAAGAACAGCCTCGTCTACGCGGACAGCGGCGATCATCGGGATCGTCGCACTCATAGGCGTCCCATTCGCGATGATAGCCTTCGGCGGCAGCGAGGCCAGCAAAGTTCCGTGGTTCATATGGGTGCTGGCAGCGCTGGTCGTACTGCTGGTCATCGGCGCGGGGTACTTTTTGTTCACGCGCACTCACGACGGGAAAGATATTTCCATCAGACCAAACTCGCGTTAGTCGCCAAGCAACGTCCGAACATCAACCGCGTCTGACATACAACGGAGGGATTTCTGTATGCTTGCCATTGGAAACAAAGTCATCTATCCGAGCCACGGTCCTTGTCTCGTAAGCTCTATCGTCAACAAGACGGTTAATGAACAGCCGATGTCGTTCTATCAATTGCTGGTGCTCAATGATCAGCGCGGGCAATTGCTGGTGCCGGTTGATAAGGCCAAGGTTGTAGGGTTGCGCCCGCTGGTTAACATGCCCGAAATCCCGGCGCTTCTGGATCAGCTAAAGAGACCGTCGACCGCATCGACTGACCGCAAGCAACGCGTGCGCGACAACCTGAAACTGCTTCTGTCGGGATCGGCGTTCGATCTGGCCGAGATCGTTGAATCACTGACCGAGTTGATTGAAACAAAGCCGTTGTCGTTCGGCGAGCGCGGGACTCTCGAACGAGCGAAACGTTTGCTGGTTTGTGAGATCTCGGAAGTGACCGGCGAGAGCAAGCAGGAAGTCGAGGAGCAAGTCGATCGGGCGCTCACGTCTCGAATCGGAGCAAAGGTAGGCACCGCATGAACTCAGTTCAGCGTTCAGCGTTCAAAGTTCAGAGTTCGGCCTTTAGGCTTCCGGTTAGAGACGAAATCGGATCATCAGAATTCCGCCCGTTTTCATTGGAATTTGTCATCCTCCTCGGGAGGCTGAATCTCCTCAGCCACTAACTCACGCCACGCCGCCAAGATCTCCGGCCCTGCTTTCATCGTCTGGAGAGCCTCCGCGACAGGTCCGCTCGTGGTCTTTAGTTCAGGAAACTGCAAAAGCAACATCGCGATGTCCCGCCTGTCTGTGAAAGATTTGGGCTGGCCGCGACGGCGATAGTAAGAGACTACTTTGCTGGCAATTAGGTCTGGAGGAGCAATAACCAATACGCCTTCGACTCGTTGCGCCGATGGCAAAGTCTCTATAGGCCTGACATCGACGAGATGTCGATTGCCAGACTTCTGAATCTGAAACAAACGATAGCCGCGACCCTCGCTGATCTCTCGAACACGGACCGCAATATGAAAGCGCTGATTGAGATGCTCGCGCAACTCCTCCGCTAAGTCTTCGGCTCGGGTTGAAAGAACATCAACATCCTGCGTCATTCGAGGCTCGGAGACATACGCATTGACAGCTTGAGCACCGAACACAACTCCATCGTCGCGATCGCGCAGAAACGCCAACACCGCGTTTTGAATGGTCGCAAGCGGCAGAGGTTCACTCATCGCAAACTCCTGAAACGTTAGTGTACCTGCATCGAACATCGTTGGGATCCTCGAACTCGAGCTAAGCGTCAATCGATCGAGCGGCAATAACGCTCACCGCAACCGCATCTTGGCACTTATGAGCTAGTCAAGCGGCGGCGAACTCGGTCTCTTTACGCGTTTCAGGGTCGTGAAATGCTAGTACGATGTCTTCTTTGGGAACGCCTTCTCGCACAAGATCAGTAGCAATTCCATCCTCGGTCCAATCTTCTTCCACCCAGAACTTGCCATCACGAATGCGCACGTAGACGGTCATCCCTGCCACGCGTTCTCCATTTTGCCAGCCAAGGTTCATCCAGATGTAATCGTGGCGCTCCGGGTCTATGACAAGGAAAGTCTCAACGTCGCGATTTGGGCGGCGATTACATAGTTCGACGTACTCGGATAAAATGCGCTTAAGCAATTTGTCATACTCAATCAGCTTGTCCATTTCACAATCTCCTCGCGTTCCAGGTCCACGACTATCAGTGGAAGTCCATGTTTGCTTACAACGAATTGTATCGTTTCTTGGGCAAAGAATGCTGTGTAGGCTGCTTCACTCACAGCCACATACAGCTTCCGATCGGGTTCCGTCGCTTCCAGCAAATAGCGGTAGATGTCGTATTGGCCGAGGGCCTCTTTCAGATCCTGCAGCTTGGAAGCGCCAACGAAACTTTTGACCTCGACCACGATTTGCAGCCCGGCCCGCTCGGCAGCGATTGGTCGCTCCGCTCCTAGATCAGCATACAACTTGGTCTTCTTGTACTCGATGATGAACGGGTCGTCAGTTATGGTCCAGCCGTCCTTTATCAATGCCTGTTTCACAGCATTGTGAATGATATCGAGCTTAGGCATGGCGAAAGTATAAGCGAGGTTGAGAACAAAACAAACAGCCCACGTTGAATCAAGAGTAGGGGCCCCCCTCCCATTATCAGCACAAGTCCATCAAATCCTTTGGGCCGGCATCGAGGAAACAATCGCGCGTCCCTGATCGATTTTCCCAGTTTTGAGCCTACAGTCTTGGCGTAATTCAATCCTGGGTTTTAAGACAAGTTGGGCCTAAGACTTACCGTATCGCCAGCGCAAGTTGCCACACTCGCATTGGACAAACTCAGCGTTGCTGTCGTCAAGTTTGTAAACGGGTTTCTCGCAACCGGGGCACTTAAAGAATTGTAGCGCAGTCTCGCATGCATCAATAAGCTTCGCCGCCTCATTCTTGGCGACATCAAAGGAATGAGAAGACTTGTTCCCCCAAGACACAAGAAGCTTGTCGGCATCGCGGAGTGCCTCAATAGCCTCGTTGTATGGTTCGTGTTCCTTAGCGCCCGCCTTCTTAAAGCACTTAATGCCGTCCGAAATGAGTCGGAATAAGAAGTCGTGCGCTACTCTGTGGTCATTCTTTTCTCGATGTAGGTAAGGCAACCTGAGCTTGAGGCGTGACGCAATGAGGGCAAGTTCAACGTCCATAATTTTCCGCACTGTGTTTCCCGCAGAGTCAGGCGCATCGTCAAGCTTCATGCGGGCGTCGTCGAAGGTCGAGCTTTTGTCTGAGAACCTGATCCCGACATCAGGCGTCTTGTAGGGCATTAGTGACTTAAAAGTCCAGGCACCATTATTGAGTTGCTGCCTGAGTTCCGCATACCATTCACGATCGTGAGTCAGTACGATCACCTGGCCCGTTGCAAACTCCTTTTCCAGCAACTCAACGATCATACCCCGATGGCCACGATCGAGACTGATAATTACATCGTCAAGAAAAACAGGGCGATCCTGGCTCGCTTCACGCTTCGCCATAGCGAGAAAGAGACAAAGTCCAAGACTGTTCCTAAAGCTCTCGGAAAGCGTCAACCGTGGTGAATTCTGTTCAACGCCATGGAAGTTCAGGCGAATGTCAATCGCCTTCTCCCCGTCGTTCGGGATGTACAGTTCGACGTTCTTGATTCCATCGGTCGGATGCAGAATGCTCCACATATCACGGATATCCGAGGAGATTTCATCAATGACCTTCTGAGACTGTAACCTAATCTCGTCCCTAATACTCTGCTCCAGGGAATTGATGAACAAAACTAGAGCTTTGGCGCGTGCTAATCTCGCCGTTTGCTCAGTTCCTTTGATGAGCGCTTCTGCTGTTTCAACGGCTTTGGAATCCTTCCAAAGGTCAGCGACCTCCGCAGGGGCCTCCAACGAGGCTACGGCAGCAGCCTCGTTCAAAACCGTGACGTTTTCGGCGATGTGTGTCAGGTCGCTAGCAGAACATGATTCACGGAGTGCTTCAACGTTCATGCTGTCGAGATAATTGAACTGCGCCTTGAGACCTCCGTTCACAAGATCGTCGCGCCAGGCCTTCACACTTATCTTCTCTAGAGCGGACTTTATTGTTCTCACGCTACTACATAGTCGGCCGATGGTCAGCTTACGGTTCTCGAATGTGAGGGTGATCGCTTTAAGACGCTCCTGCTCAGCTGAGACATGAGCTTCAAACTCCTCCACTCCTATGGGCCGCCCGCAGGCTGGGCAGCTCACGTCTCCCTTCTCACCTGATAGCCTAGCGACAAAGGTGGCTGTAGACTGGAGCACGGTCAGCTTCTCCTTGATCAATGGTTCTACATTGTCAGTCAATTTGTCGGTCGCAGCTCGGACGGCGTCGATATCATCTTGCAGTCTCACATTCGCCGCATCTCTCAGAGCGAGGTGCTTCCTTTGGTCGGCTGAGAAGCTCTCGACGCGGGCCTTGATGGCTGTTTCGACTTCCCGACAATGATCTAGAGCGGCGGTCGTCGCACACCCGCAGTAGGCTTTGTGTAGTTCAGCAATTCTGTCGACCATGCGATCGTCGTCAGCGTGGCCGAAGATGGCTTCAGCTTTGACCCTCAATGCCGCGAGAGTTGCCTCTAGCTGGCTGAGTTTCGACTGTTGTTCAACAGATTTTCCGAGTTGCCTTAAGTTCTCCGCAGCAACCTCCATCCTGTGCAGGCCGAGGAGCGGCAAGAGCGCTGAGTATTTCACGCCTTTGGTCGCCCCAATGAAATTTGCCAACTCATCCTGGCGGAGGACTGTGCGCCGGTAATCCCAAGTATTGATTGCGACCTTGTCGGCCCCAGAACTCTTGAGAATGCCATCTCGATCAATCTTAACCTCAAGCTCACTCTTATCTTCGAATCTGATCCATAACTCAGTTCTTGCATCCTTCGGCGTATGCGTGTTAATCAGGCCCTTCTCTTGATGCTTTCCGCTATATTCGTGCGCTAGATGTCCGATTTTGCCCTCATTGATCACATATTCGACCGCATCAACGAAGGAAGACTTGCCAGATCTGTTCTCTCCATAGAGGACCACCGATTTCGAGCTCAGGACTAGGGTTATCGGCTCGGCGGCTCCGCGAAACCACGCGAGGGTGAGAGTATCAATTCTCATCGGATAACTCCTCGCGATCGTCGTCGGAAGTCACCATATCCTCTATCAGTGCGTTCGCGATCGCCGTTAGCTCCAATGGGCGAAGTTGACGCTCACCGAGCGGACCGACGAGTAACCCTTCAAGCCGTATCGTAGTGGCCGCTGTCACTGGCGCCCGGACTCGTGCGGCGTCAACGCAGGTTGCAATCCAATCAGAGTCTTTTGACATTTGATGTGTCCATCGCTGTTAACCGTTTGTGCGGTGTGCGGTCGGACCTCGATGCGGGAAACACAATTCTAGACCGCGCAACGAGAAGTCGCCAAGCCAATTTGAGTGCGGCTGCGGCACGAAGTATTCAAGAGTCGTTTAGCACCAAGAGAGATTTTCAGACCATAGTGCCGGGCTAGTACTTTGCTAGACCGAGGATAGCTGCCGACACATCATCAACCTGCGGCAATATCTCATCCTCAAGCTCCGGAGCATAAGCCACAAAAGTATCAAGCGAAGCTACTCTTCTCACCGGGGCGTCAAGATACTCGAACAACTCGTCCGCTATGCGCGCAGCGATCTCCGCGCCGTAGCCCCATGACTCGACGTCTTCGTAGACCACCAGCGCCTTACTCGTCTTACGGATCGATTGACTGATGGTCTCCCAATCGTAAGGCGCCAGGCTGCGAAGGTCGATCACTTCGACGCTGATCCCCTGCTCTTCTTCGAGCTTCTTCGCCGCTACCATAGAGCGATACACCGTTGCGCCATAAGTGATCACCGTTACGTCAGAACCTTCGCGCACGACGTTGGCTTTCCCGAACGGAATCATGTAGTCCGGGCCCGGATACTCACCTTTGTTGTGAGTCTGGCGATATAGATGTTTGTGTTCCAGGAACATCACCGGATCGTCGCAGCGAATCGCGGTCCGAAGCAGCCCGTTCGCGTCGAGCGCGTTTGACGGCATAACCACTCGCATGCCCGGCGTGTGAGTGAACAGCACTTCGCTGCACTGGCTGTGATAAATCGCGCCGCCCTTGAGGTATCCGCCGATCGCTACGCGGATCACCATCGGACACTTGAACGTGTTGTTCGAGCGCCATCGCAACGTCGTCACTTCGTTGCGAAACTGATGATAGGCCGGCCAGATGTAATCGAAGAATTGAATCTCGGGAACCGGCTTCAAGCCGCGCGTCGCAAGACCAACCGCGCGCCCGATGATGTTCGCTTCGGCAAGAGGCGTGTTGAACACCCGAGCGCTTCCGAATCGGCGTTGCAGATTGTAAGTGACTTTAAATACGCCGCCCTTCCCTTTCACTTCTTCGAGGTGTTCTTCGCGGCTGCAATCGGCAACGTCTTCGCCGAAAACCAGTATGCGCTCGTCGCGAGCCATCTCGTCGTGCAGGCAGGCGTTGATCAAATCGAGCATGGTCTTTGGAGAGCGTGTGTCTTGCTCATCACCCGCCGCAGTCTGGATGGCTGCGCTCCCTGTGTTGTCGAAGTCTTTTGAGGTCGGATCAACATCAGGCGAATAGAGAAACAAGCTCGCGCTATCCACCGAAGGCTTCGCCGCGGCGATAGCTTCGTCGGCGGCGCGGCTAACGTCATCATCAACTTCCTCGGCGATGCGTTTGATGTCGTCTTCGGTGGCGATTCCCTCACCGAGCAGCAGCGCACGGCACCTGAGGATAGGATCGTTGTGCGTTTCATTCTCGAGTTCTTCGACACAACGATATTGTTTCTCGTCGTCGGACTGCGAATGTGAGTAGGGCCGCACGACATGCGCGTGCACAAGCGCGGGCCCGCGCCGCTCGCGGCAATGAGCGACCGCGCGCTGCAACGTTTCATAACTCGCAATCGGGTCGCAGCCGTCCACTTCTTCGATAAGCAGGTTTGGAAATCCGGCCACCAGTTTAGAAATGCTCGCGCCGGCGGTTTGAACTTCAACCGGAACCGAGATCGCGTAGCCGTTGTCTTCGATCAGGTAGAGCACCGGCAGCTTCAGGTTGCACGCGGTGTTCAACGATTCAAAGAACTCCCCTTCGCTAGTGGTGCCGTCGCCGGCGGATACATAAACGATTGAGTCGTGTTGATAACCGTCGACGCGCTTGCCGGGATCGCCGATCAACTCGGCTCGATAGGTTGCTTCGGCGCAGCCAACAGCTTGAAGAAATTGAGTGCCGGTCGGAGATGATTGAGAGACGATGTTAAGCGGCTTGCTGGCCCAGTGGCTTGGCATCTGGCGTCCGCCGGACGCGGGATCGCTGGCGGCGCCGACGGCTTGCAGAAACATGTCCGTAGCGCTGACGCCGAGCGCAAGGCACAACGCTCGATCACGATAGTAAGGATAAAACCAGTCGTGGCCGGGCTTCATTGAAAGCGCCGCGGCTACCAGGACGGCTTCGTGGCCTGCCCCGGAAATCTGAAAGAAGATTTTGTTCTGCGCCTTGAGCTGAAGCTCTTTGTCGTCGATGCGGCGAGACATCAGCATCAAACGATAGATCTTCAGCATGGTCTCGTTACCAAGCTCGTTATGTCTTTCGATCTTTGGCTGACTGGCCATCCATCCTCCCAATTTCCGATTTCCAATTGCCGATTGCCGATTGCCGATTGCCGATTTTGGAGTTGTGGAGAAATTCTCAATCGGCAATCGCCAATCGACAATCGGAAATCACTTCATCGTTGCTGCTGAAGCAGGGCGATATTCAACTATGCGTCCGGCGATCGCCGAAGCGGCCACGGTGTAAGGCGAAGCCAGATACATCTGACCGGGTCCGCTTCGTCCGGGAAAGTTTCTATTCTGCGCGCTGATCACAACCTGCTGCTTGGAAGTGCTTACTCCGGGACCGGCATTAATGCAGGCGCCGCAACTCGGCTCGACGATGTTTGCGCCGACCTCGCGGAGCACGTCGATATAGCCGCGCTCTTCGCAGTACTGGCGTACTTCAACTGAGCCGAACTGAATAAAACATTGAACGTCGGCATGAACCCGAAGCCCGCGAGCGAGAGCTTCTCGGAACACGCGCACGTACATATCGAGGTCTTCCTTTTTGCCCGCGGTGCACGAGCCTCCGTACGCGATGTCGATCCGCACCGGCTCGGGAAGCTCGTCAATAAAGATTCCGTTGCCGGGATCACCCGGCGTAGCGATCATCGGCCGCAACTCGCTCGCGTTGATGTCGACGGTTGTCGCGTATTCGGCGTCCTCATCGCTTTTCAATCCGTCACACAGCCGTTCGGCTTCCTCGCGAGCGATCCCGCGCTCGACTAAAAACTCGACCGTCTTTGAATCCGCGCCGACGATGCCGGTGAACGCCCCGACCTCGGCCGCCATGTTTGTCATCGTAGCGCGTTCGTCGATGTTGAGATCGGCGACGGCCTCGCC
>Ga0134124_10000129_pt1 | contig 68358 bp, 92 predicted proteins | sample KB304_FD_96880 | JGI IMG/M metagenome (GOLD analysis project Ga0134124, IMG submission 96880) | Terrestrial soil microbial communities without Nitrogen fertilizer from Kellogg Biological Station, Michigan, USA - KB3-0-4 | ecosystem: Environmental > Terrestrial > Soil > Unclassified ...
AAAAAAAATAAAAATATCAGAAAAAACCAAAAAACTTTTTTTTTTAAATGCTTTTTTATAAAACCTCAAAAATTTTAATTCCCCCCCCCCCCCCCCCTGTCACACAACCCCTTTTTTTTTTATTTTTTTGGATCCCCCCCCCCCTATTAAGTATTTATTTTTTTTATTTACCCCCTACTCCCTATTTTGGATAATCTATTTTCATATTATGTATTCGTGCACACCCCCGCACCCTCACAACTACACCTACCCTGTCGGAATAATTGGCCCCCAAAGTGTATACTGCATACTGTGTACTGTATACGATATACTGTATGCAATGTACTGTATAATGTATTCTGTGTATTGTATGCGATTGGAAGGTTAGTGTATGGATGTATCTATGGATGATGTATGATTAGAGTGTTTGGAATGTATGCTGTGTATCTATTCGTTTTAGCCTTTCAAACACTATAGGTACGAATCACCTTTTCCCCTGTATCTATTGATATATTTTAAGTACAGTTTTCTGATTCTGTATCTTGTATTTTCTTGGATGTAGTGGTTACAGGTTTTATACCTTTCAAACACTATAGGGGGATTTTACTATTCACCTGTATCTATTGGTGTTCCTGTGTATGTGTGTTTTGCATTGCTCTACATACCTATGCTTGGGCATGTGTATGGATGATCTTATATGTAGTGTGCTGCTACTTACCTTATATGTTCTATGTCCTGTGTGTATTGTGCTGTTTATCATGCTGGGCTTGGGTATGTTTACTATGGGGATTATGTGGAGGCTGGGTTACGCTTTTACATGTTTATACTTCTATCTATTGTTATTCACCTGTTACACTTTCTTATATATTCCCTTCTATTCATTCATTATTACTTTCACGCTTATATACTTATATCTACTGTTATTCACCTATGACACATTCCGATACTTTTACTTATACCTACTATCATTCCCTTGTACATTGTTTTGCTATGCTCTTTGGGCTTTGTTTTCTTACTTAGATCATAGTTATATTGTTTGGATGTTTGTTGTGCTGTGTAGTATGTTATCAGGTTGGATATGTTCTTGATTGTAAAGATGTTTCTATGGACGTTGAAAATAAATATTTGTTGATTGGAAGGATGTTAATTATCTATGCTTTGGATATATCTATCTATTTGGAAGACATTTTATTTAAGGGTGTTTTTAGACGTTTGGAGACGTTCGATAGTGTTTGAATGCTAGTGTATGCGTTACCCTTTATTTTCGCTTTGGAAGGCATATTTCGGCTCTAATGTATGGATGTATCACCTAAGCCTTCCACAGCCTCTATTTTCCCTTATTTTAGATGATTTAGCCTATGCATGTATTGTGCCTTAATGTTTTTGTATGATTTCTCGACAAGTGTATATTTTATCGACATTACTTGGATACGGTTTATCAGCTATTTACAGCGTTTTTAGTGTCAGGTTTCTTTACAATGTGCTTGGGTATGTAGTAACTACAGGGTTTTTGTTGAGGTTTGTTTAATTAATTGGAAAGACTAAAATTATTTATTACTTAATATACTGTATACAATGTGCATAAATATCAATAGATAGTAGTGATTTCATTCATGTTTTTGCTGATTGTGCTTTTACCTGAAAATAACTATTTTATTCCCCTTCCATGTTTAGGCAAGCAATCTGCATTGTATTAGAGTAATTCCGGCGGCAATGGAAGGCTTCAAGGGTGATTAGGCCCGACGATCTTTGATAACTGAATAAGCGGTTCATGTATGTATAAGGGCCAATGATCGAATAGCGAAAAACTTACAGACTGTGACAGTCCGGGTGCAAGCGGTGATTTCTGATTAAAGGTGAGTATACAACATGATAATGATGCTTGGGGACATGAGAAAGGTGTTAAGCCCCACACAGTAAACAGTCTAGCAAGCTGTTTAAGACGTTTAAAACATCAATACAGCACATAGCATGTGTTTTACATTTAACAGGTTACACAAGACGATATAAAGCCTTCCAAGGCATGTTTTGTGTAACCGATTAGATGTAAAAACTACAAAGCAAGGGGGATATATGAAAGATAGAATCATTACACTGTTTGTCTGTTCACTTGGGGGAATGCTTTTTACATGCATTACGTCATTAACACTTAACTTTCTGATTAAATAAGGGGGAATGAAATGGAAAACATCAAAACTACTGAAGACTTTATGGGCGCAGTATCAAACATCCTGACCGGCAAAAACATATCATCAACTAAAAAGGATAATGTCATGAGTGCAAAAATCAATAAGTCCGTTAAAGTGGAAGAAGTTAAACCGGCAACTAAATCAACTATCAAACCGCTTGTTACAGGTAAAGCTGTAAAAGAAGTTAAAGAGATAGCAGCAAAAGCAAAGAAGTTTGTGGAAGAAGTTAAACCGGCAAAAGCAAAAAAAGAAAAGATTGTTATCCCTGAATTGACGGACAAAGAAAAGAAAGACAAAAAAGCGGCTATGGATAAAGAAATCAGGGAAGCCGCCAGACTGGAAAAAGAAAAGAAAGAAGCCGATAGACTCAAAAGACTAGCCGACAAGAAAGCAGCAATAAAAGCTGCCAAACCGGCCAAAAAATGCAGAGTTGATATTTTTATGAAGTCATTCAACAAAGCAAATAAATTCACGGCAACAAAAAAACAGCTTATTGAAATACAGCTTGCGGAATACGGCGGAACATTGACATGGGCCAACTATCAAGTTGATAATCTTTCCAAGATGCTTGTTATTTTGGGGATTCTGGAAGTTACTGCAAAGAATACCTTTAAAATGAAAAAATTCGAAATCGTCTAGTGTTTGATTGTTTGTAAAGAGTAACAGGTTAAAACGCTTGTTACTCTTTGCGGATTCTATCAAACAGCATGAGGGGGGAAATATGATAGCGCAAGTCACATTTTATCCATTAGGTGTTAAGAAAGTGATAGACGTATACAAAGAAGACATATTGGAAGCGTATATTGAAGCCTTAACAGTGAATGATCTTTATTTTGAAGTTAAACACATAACAAAAGGAGAATAACAGCCATGACACCTTCACAATTGAAAGTAGTATTGACACAGGCAATCAAGGCAAGAAAACCGATTCTTGTTAAAGGTAGCCCAGGCATAGGTAAAACGGATGTTATTGAATCCGCTGCTTTTGATGCAAATGCTCATTTGATTGTTATGCATCCTTGCATATCAGACCCAACTGATTTTAAGGGAATGCCGGTAGTAATTGACGGTGAATGCTTCTTTCTTCCCTTTTCTGAATTGAAAGAATTGATGGACGCAAAAGTTTTGACGGTTTGTTTCTTTGATGATATTGGGCAAGCACCTGAATCGGTTCAAAAAGCACTCATGCAATTGCTTTTAAAACGGGAAATTAACGGAAAGAAAATTAGTCCCCATGTTGTATTTGTCGCTGCTACGAATCGCAAAGCAGACAAAGCAGGTGTATCAGGTATGTTGGAGCCGGTTAAATCGCGCTTCACTTCAATAGTTGAGCTAACTGTGTCGCATAAAGACTGGATAGAATGGGCTATCGTCAAAGGGCTTCCAATTGACTTGATTCAATTCATACAGTTTAGACCGAATCTGCTAAATGATTTCAAGGCGAGTTCTGATTTAATCAATTCACCTTGCCCAAGAACAGTAGCTAATCTTGGAGAAATGTTATCTTGGGACGTGCCTAAAGAAATTGAATATGAATTATTCAGTGGAGCGGTTGGTGAAGGCTTCGCAAGTGAATTTATGGCTTTTCGGGCAATCGCTAACAAGCTACCAAAGATTGACCAAATACTGATAGGAAATGACAAGAAAGCTCCACAGGGGAACGATGTATGTTTTGCTGTATGCATTGCACTATCAAGAAAGGTAAGTGATTCAACTATTGGAAATGTGATTGCATACATGGAGACTATGCAAGCGGAATTGCAAGTGCTCTTTTACAAGACGGCAACAAAAATGAATCCAGACTTAATGAATACTAAAGAAATGATTCTGTGGAGCACACAGAATTCAAATCTACTTGTTTGATTATTTTTAAAGGGTAACAAGTGTTTTACCTGTTACCCTTTGGAGGTTCATCAAACACAATCTAAAGGGGGAAATAAATCATGGCTGCTAAAACTATCAAAGAGAAAGCATTACTGGTGAATGTTGACATTAGCTTGTGGAGCGCAACTAAATCAGATTCGGAAACCTCCAGAAAAGCAGAGTTGGAGGCTGGTGCAAAAACCGGAACATTCCGTGGAAGTAAAAACCTGATTGATAAGTCAGCCTTGACGGCGATCAACAGTATCAAGAATCAAACATGTCGCTATGTTGAATCGGTTACAATGCCTTGGTTTGATAATGGCTATCGGATTCTTCCAAGCAAGAAGTATATGGAATTCACGGAAAAAATCAGAACCTTCAAAGCGGAATTTACAAAAGAAATTGAGAACATTACGGACAACTATGCTCTTTACATTGACAATAGCAGAAAAACAATGGGGAAAATGTTCAAGTTACACGAATATCCAACAGTATCAGACATAGAAGGAAAGTTTACATTTAATACAGCGTTTATGCCTATGCCAGATGTTTCTGATTTCCGTATTGATTTGAATGATTCAGAGATAGCAAGGTTACAATCAGACATGCAAGCTAACATGGCATTGGCTGAAAAAAACGCTATGAATGATCTATTCAAGCGACTTTATGATCGAATTGCAAAAGTTGTGGAAAGACTTTCCGACCCAGAAAACAGCTTTAAAGATTCTTTGTTTGATAACTTGGAAGATTTGTTAAACCTGCTTCCTGAAATGAACATAACCGATAGCAAGGAATTGAAAGAAATCATCAAGGAAACTAAAACTAAAGTTTTGAAAAATCCTGATTCAATCCGTCTTGATGATTCATTACGAGAAAAGACATATCAGGCGGCCCAAGAAATGTTGTCAAAAATTGAAGATTATAGCGATTGTTTTTGATTTTTAAAGGGTAGTAGGTAAAAACGCTTACTACCCTTTGGAGGTATAAAAACAAAGCATACAGGGGGAAGATATGAAAGCAATGGATAAGATGATTCAGGCAAGAAGCGCATTATTGTTAGATATGCCGTTTTTTGGCAATCTTTCACTGAAACTGGAATTGATAGAAGATGAAAAAGAAGAAACTATGGCGACTGATGGAGATTCAATCTTCTTCAATCCTGATTTTGTTTTAGGCATATCACTATATGATGTTAAAATGATAATTGCCCATGAAATTGGTCATATCGTTTTAAATCATCATACACGGAGAGGAGATAGGGACTTAACAGAATGGAATTTATCTTGTGATTATGCTGATAATGCGTGGTTAAAATCCGGTGGAATGCAGATACCGGAATATTTAAAGTATTCCCCTGCATTTGATAATCAGAGTGCTGAAAAAATACATAAAGAGTTATTCGGGAAGAAAAAGAAAGAAGATGAAAACGGAGATGATTCTGGGAAGCAAAATAAAGCCGGTCAAGACGATAAACAGCAAAGTCAAGGCAATGAACCGGATAAAGGTGATAAAGGCAATCAGGGGGGAAGTCAAGCGGCTTCCAATGATGATTCTAGTCAGTTTGAAAAAGATAAAACGCAGAAAGATAAATTAAGTAAAGCCGGTGGAGTGAAGGATGCAAAAGACGAAAAGGGAAATGATTTATCAGAATCAGAAAAAGCAGAAAAAGAACAGGAATGGCAAATTGCTGTTACACAGTCCGCTAACATGGCCGAGAAAGCAGGGGAATTGCCTGGAGGAATTCGTAATTTTGTAACTGCTATGAATGAACCGAAACTTGATTGGAAAGAAGTTTTAAACAGATTCGTTTTGGAGCAAGTGCAGAATGACTATTCATTTTCAAGACGGAATAGAAGATATAACGGAAATATTATCTTGCCGAGTCTTTACAATACGGAATTAAAACCGATTCTACTGGCAATTGATACAAGTGGAAGTATCACTGAAGAAGATAAAAAGTTGTTTGCAAGTGAAGTTGAAGAAATCATTTATCAATTCAATTTGCCGGTCAATGTTGTTTATTGTGATACTAAAATTAGACATACAGAAACATTTGATTTGGATACCTTGCCTGTTAAACTTGATTGCCGTGGCGGTGGAGGAACAAGATTTAAACCTGTTATGGAATACATTGAAACATTAGAAGAAGCCCCAAGTTGTCTAGTGTATCTGACTGATTTAGAATGCTATGACTTTGGAAATGAACCGGATGTTCCAGTATTGTGGGTACAAACAAGGGGAAATATCAGAATGCCAGTTCCATTTGGGGAAGTTGTTTTACTGAAGTAACTTTAAACAATAGCAGGGGGAATTTATTCCCCCTGACTAAATCAAATCGGGGGAAGATATGAAAAAGATAATTGATGGCATTACGGTTATAACTAACAATCAGGAAAGGTTATTTTTATCATGGCATGAAATCCCAAAAAAGATCAGGCAAAAAGAATTCGATTGGATAACAGAGGAAAAAATAAATAATGCTGAAATGTCTGATATGTTTATCAAGTATAAAGGCACTTATTACAATATTGATGAATTTACAGCATTCAAAACATTTTCTGAAAATTGCCCATTTAAAGATTGGGCTGGATACATATCTGATTCTGCTTTCAGTGGAATATTGATTAAACTTCCAAAGTACAAAACAGAAACATACATTATCGGAAGATATTATCAATAACTTATTTGATGATTTGAAAGGCTAAAATCAAGCTGTTTTAGCCTTTCAGGTATTCAAGTAATAGTATGACAAGGGGAAAGGCATTTAACAAGCTATACCGGCTTATTTTATGCCTTCCATAACACAATACAAAAGGGGGAAAGTATGAAAAAACACGAATGCATATTTATTGAGGTTAAAGAGGATGAAGGGACTTTTATTTGCATTATTTGTGGAAAAACAGTTCATCCAAGAACATAAGGGGGAAAGTATGAATGAAGAGATAGAAAAGAAATTAAGCAGAATAGCGGATTATGCTTTTAGTATCAAAAATTCATCAAGTCACAAACACAAAAACAAAACTACCAAAGATACACTTGCTACATGGATTTTAAAAGAAGTTCGAGAAATAAAAGAAATTATGAAAGGAAAGGAAAACACATGAAAATTACATGGAAAGCAAAAGACGGGAAAAATCAGTATAACTTTTATGGAACTATGGCAGAATTCAAAGAGACATTTCCTCATGCTGTAATAATCAAGAAAGGGGGGAAGTAATGTTCATGCAAATTGGTGGAGTGGCTTGTGTCGTTTGGGCCGTATGTTACATTATCAAAGAAAACCAAAAAAAAGAAAAGGAGAATCAAGAAATGAACAAAATAGAATTGACAACTACATTTAAACAATTACGGGAAAATGGAGCATGTATGAAAGGTTATAATAAACTTGTAAGAGCTGTTCAAAATAAACCTTTTACTGAAAAAGATGAACAACGGGAAAGTTATATTATTTATAAACATGATAAACCCATAAATCTTTTAACTATTCTCGAAAGCAATGGAGTAGATGATTGTTTGTGGTCATTGCGTGTGGTAATTCACAATGATGTTGATAAAATTGCACGTTATATTGCCCATGATTGTGCAATGAAATGTTTGAATAATTTTGAACAATGTTATCCAAATGATATGCGCCCACGAAAAGCTATTGAAGCATGTTTGCAATTTGCAAACGGGGAAATAACACAAGATGAATTAAAGTCAGCAGCAGAGTCAGCAGAGTCAGCAGAGTCAGCAGCATGGTCAGCAGCATGGTCAGCAGCAAGGTCAGCAGCATGGTCAGCAGCAGAGTCAGCAGCAGAGTCAGCATGGTCAGCAGCAGAGTCAGCAGCAGAGTCAGCAGCAAGGTCAGCAGCAGAGTCAGCATGGTCAGCAGCAGAGTCAGCAGCAGAGTCAGCAGCAGAGTCAGCATGGTCAGCAGCAAGGTCAGCAGCAGAGTCAGCAGCAAGGTCAGCGCAAATTGAAATCATTAAAAAATATCTTTGTTAAAAATTAATGGAGGAAAAAATGTTTCCAGTAATTGTTATCGTATGCCTTGCATTGCTAAATGTGATAGTAAAATCCAATAGGAGACACAAAAGGAGTGTCAAAAGGAAACATTGAAGGAGACTATTATGGAAAATGCAAAAGTAAACAATCTATTAAGAACTGCATTTATCAAAGGCTTCTTGTGTAGTAGTAATGATTTCAATGCTCAACTATCCTTTAACCGTAACAGAAAGAAAATCAAAGAGCATAGGGGATTTAACGAACTGATGGAAAGGGAATTGACAAACATCAAACTGAAGGAAAGAACAAAACACGTTTGATAGTTTCTAAAGGGGAATAGATTCAACGTCTATTCCCTTTTGTAGATGTATCAAACAATCAAAGGGGGATTTATGAAAAAGCCTATCACGGTTATTAGTGACATGGGAACAAAGTATAAAATCTATCATTATTTTTATTCAGTAAAACGGGCAAATTTATTTATGGAAATAAATAAAAATTATGGTGTTTTGTGCGTTAGAGGAAAAAGAATATATCTTGAAAAATTAGACAACAAGGGGGAATAAAATGAAGAAAAGAAAATTGATGGAATTAGCGGTTGAATTATCATTGGAAGTTCTTGACTGTCATTCTGATATGGTAGACAGGGGAATAATGTTTAATAAGTATTCCGATAAAAACGGCAATTGTATTTGTGTTACATGCAGGAAAGCCAGAAAGTTTTTAAAGAAGGTGTACTAAAACATGGAACTAACCTTTGAGGATGTTTGTATATTTTGTGATATGTTTGAAGTCTGGGCGTTTGAACCGGAAAACGGTGGAATTATAATCTATGTTTGAAAAGAGAGGACAAAACAATGACAATACACGAATGCTGTAAACCTTACAAAGATGTAAATAAAACAACTTCAATTGTTCATTATGCACAAACAACTAAAGAAGCCATAGAATGGTTAGAATCAAACGGAGGGGGTATCTATAAAAATACACTTCACAAGTACCAATTTGATGTTGCTGCTAAATCACAATCATCTTAACGGCAATATTATCATAGAAATCTAAAGGGGGAAAATTCATTATGGGAAAATTCGGATGGAGTTTACCGGCAGGATGCGGAACATTACCTGGAGAAGAATCAGAAGGCCCATGCCAAGTTTGTGGGGCTTTTGATGTAGATGATTGTATTTGTCCTGAATGTCCTATCTGTACAGAAATTGGAAATCCTGATTGCTATGATGAACACGGATTAGAAAGAAACTTGAAACAGATAGAAGGCAAAAGAGCATATGAAGAATATATCAAACAAATGACAAGCGGGGAAATCTATCACAAGGAAGAATATTAAGGGGGAAATCATGTCACGTATAACAAGCCCAGATCAAATTGAAATTGGAATGAAAGTATTTTATGCAAGATGTATTGGGGAATGTTTCATATCATCCTACACAATTACCTCCAAACCTTATATTGATAAAAATGTAAATTTATTATTTGTTGATTGGGACAATGGAGATTATCACTTAGGTAGTTTCAGTTTAGATGATTGTAATGTTATTACAAATAGCTACAACAAACACAGACTATACACAAAAGAAGAAGAAGCAAAAGCGTACATACAATACATGAAAAGAAGAAATTTAGTCCCAGGTTATAATATTGGTACGTGGGATGATTATGATGATTATTCAGATGATTTTGATTATAACTATGGTGATTGCGATGAACCAACACATCTAAAAGAAGAATATTGAAAATAAAATCCCCCTTGTCGAATAGGCGAGGGGGATTTTTGCGTATATAGTGAAAGGTATAATTTATTGAAATCAGTATAACATTTTGTTTTTATTGCAAAACAACATAGTTTTAGATATAGTCGAACGAAAAACGAACAAAAACGAGGTTTAAAGGCATGAACAAGCTAGAACGAATCAAGGCATTATACGGGAAGAAAAAGCCCGCTACAAAGAGAATACAGCACGTTCCAAGGGATGTATTCAAACCGACAGGCAAGCTAACAATCAAAAACATATCTGCAACACCTTATGACTTTCAATTGCATGGAGTGGAATTCATAAATCATCATAACGGCAATTGCATACTAGGTGATGATATGGGTCTGGGGAAAACAGCACAAATACTGATGTTCCTACATCACAATCCAAAAATCAGACCGGCTTTAATCATTTGCAAATCTACTTTGAAACTAAAGTGGGCTAGAGAAACATTTATGTTTATGGAAAGGAGTAAAGGAAACACAGCGTATGTATTGAATGGAAGAGTTAAAAAGGATATTCAGGAAATCTCTTTAACAGGTGAAGGAAAGATACAGGAAACAATCAGAAAGGTTTTACCCGATACCGGAATATTTATTATTAACTACGATATTTTGGATAGTTGGGTAAAAGAACTTGTAAAACTATTTCCAATACACATAACACTTGATGAAGCGCACAATATAAAATCTGTCAAAACAAACCGATACAAAGCATTGAAGACGATCAGGAAGAAAACAAGGAACACTAAAATCATTCCGACTACAGGAACACTATTAGAAAACCGTCCCATGGATTTATACAATGCAATATCAATGGTGAATCCGAACATATTTAAAAACAAGTTGTACTTTGGAAAAAGATACTGTGGCGGAAAGAAAAACGGATTTGGTTGGGATTTTTCAGGCAAAAGTAATACTGATGAATTGCATCATATCCTTTCTAGTATCATGATTCGTAGAAAGAAAGAAGATGTATTGAAAGAACTTCCAAGTAAAACTCGTATTGTTATTCCATTGAAGATAGACATGAAACAATATAATAAAATTGAATGCTACGAATCTGGCCCAGCAAAACGGGAAAAGTTGTTACAGGAAGCTGCAAGAGGAAAACTTGATGCAGCTATGGATTGGATAGAAGAGTTTTTATCATCCGGTGAAAAACTAGTTGTATTTGCATATCACAAAGAAATAGTGGAGAAAATCTATCAGGAATTTAAACCGTGGGCAATCAAGGTTGACGGAAGTACAAAAGCAAGAGATAAGCAAAACGCTGAAGAGGAATTCCAAACGAACAAAAAGGTATGTTTGCTTGTAGGAAATATCAAGAGTGCAGGGGAAGGCTTGACTTTAACAAAAGCATACGCTACAGCGACGATAGAGCTATTGGATCATACTCCTTCTTTGCATTTACAAGCAGAAGATAGAGTATTGCGAATCGGTCAAGATGCTGATGCAGTTTTTGCCTATTACTTTATGGCTATCGGAACTATTGATGAAGAAAATATTGCAGAGCTACAAAAGCGTAGTAAAATAGCGGCTGAAGTTATGGACGGAAAAGATGTTGGAGACTTCACAATCAAAAGGGGGAAAACAAAATGAAATGTCCAAGTTGTGGTAAAAAAGGAATGCCTGGATGGAAATGTGTTCATTGTGGTGCTGTAATCCCACAAAAAGGGGATTACTATGGCAAGAACTAAAGGGATAGCAAAGAAACTTCCAACAATAGTCAAATCAATTGAATACCGTGATGGGGTTATTGCTAAAATGTCTGATGGAACAATACAAGCAATCATCACGTTACAAACAAGCAAAGGCATTTATGATGAATTCAGGGACGTAGTTTCAAACAGGGCTGAAGGGCAAGCATTCATTGATTTATGTTTACACAAACAATGGGAGGAAAATCAACCTAAGAAGTCTAGCCGTACAAAAGGAGTTCCCCAAAAGAAAATGAAAGAACAAAATCCAGAAGGACCATATGCAGGATACATGAAACACCCTCCAACTACGTGTGAGCATCAGGCAATAGATAAAGATAAGATTCATTGGGCAGACGTTTACTTTTGCGCCTATAAATGCACAGTACGGGCTGATTGTCCTTGTGCGGAAGTATTGAGGGGAAGTTTACAACATAAAATAGCAAGGGGGGAATAATGCTTGATTTCATGTATGATCATACAAAAACAACAATAGCTATTATAATAGTTATTATGGTTGTTCTTATTTATTCCTTGATTGTAGCATCTAAAAAAGAAAGAAAAGAATGGGAATCATTTGCATTAGAACACAATTGTAAACCAACTGCTTACATGAAAGGAGGAATGCATTTGGGATTTGGCAACACTATTAATGCAAACGGAACAACAGGAACAAATATGATTATGATTACTGAACCTGATAAAACCTGCTACACCTGTGATGATGGTAAGCAGTATTGGAGGGAAAACTGATGATTCTACAGGGAAGAATTCTTTACAACCTGAAACAAAAAGTACCTGAATTGGAATATGATCATAAGTATAAATTTGTAACAAATCATCCTTATTCAATTCTATTAGACATCAAACTAGGAGAGCATGGATTTACATTACATCACATGGGCAAAAGAATCTACGTAAGGAGGTTGACGGAAAAGGAAATCAAAGACAGGGAAGATCAGGAATTTTTGGAATTCAAATCAGGTAATTGGGGAGGAAAACAAGATGATAGTAATTGACTTAAAACCTTCAGTACAAGAATGGAAACCTAAAACAGTATCAATGACATTTGAAACAAGAGAGGATGTTTTGATGTTTAGGGAAATGGTAGATAAGATGGAATCAGTTCCAAATTTGAAATACAATATTGAGTCTATGGAAACAATAGGCAATTTTCAAATAATGTGTGAGCAATTACTCAAAAACTAAAAGGAGAATGAGCGTGGAGAACAAATCAACGGAACTTCTGGAAAGCATGATAGGAAACATTGTAAAGGATGAAGTAAAAAAGGCTGAAGAGGATAAGGGGGAAAACCTTAAAACTACTGTGTTGATTCATACGCTGATACACAGGCTACAGGTAATGACAGGCTATCATGTAGCGGTGCAATTTTCCGTGAATCAGGATAATCTTGGATATGTCATTCTTGCAGATCATCCTGAACATCCTGAACAATCAAAAGCATTTCCCGTTTGGTTTAAACCGGAAGACATGGAAAACATGACAGATGCAGAAATGATTTCCAAAACCTTCATTGATATATTTGCTGAAATTGAAGGTATTACAAAAACAGAAAAGAAAATCATCTTGGAGGGATAACATGATAGAAACAGAACAAGTATTAACTCTAATGTGGGAAGTGATAGAAAGAATTGAAGATGAAATAAAATGTCATGTAGGAATTACATTTTCTTTTCTTCCTGAAAAAGCCGGACTTGTAATGACTTTAAGAACACATCCAACAAATAGACAAGAAAAGCAATTTGGATATGATTGTACTATTTCAAAAATTGACCTGCATAATATGCGTTTGTTGGAAGAACAATGGATAGATATACAGGTAAACAGATTCATAGGCGCATATAAAGCAGTATCACAATGAAATTTAATGCCCAAAAATTCTATCAGGATTTTCATATTGATTATGCTGATTCAGGGCATAAGAGAACTCGACCCGATTGGATACAAATTCATTGCCCCTTCTGCCAAGGTAGTCGGGGCTATCACTTGGGCTATAACGTAATAACAGGTGCGTACTCCTGTTGGCGTTGTGGAAAGCATTCACAGTTAGATGTTGTAAAAGCCATGTTGAATTGCGGTTCTTCTGAAGCTAAGGAAGTAGTCAAGGAATATTCTGCTATAGGTAGGAAGGCGAAAGACTCACAGCGGGACGATTCAAAGCCTTCCAGACGCAATAAAGAATGTGTCTTCCCCCCCGGTACTATCGAATTGACGGAAAGGCACAGGAAATACCTGATTGACAGAAAATATGATCCTGATGAACTGATTGAAAAATGGAACCTGAAATGTGTTGGAGCGGTTGGAAGTTATAAGTGGAGAATTATTGCTCCAATTATGTTCAATGGGAAAATGGTTTCATATCAGGGAAGGGACATTACAAACAAATCTGATTTGAAGTACAAAGCATGTAAACAAGAGGATGAAGTAATTCCGCATCAGGAGATTATTTATGGAATAGATCATGTCAAAGGTAATAGCTGTATTGTTGTGGAAGGGATTGCAGACGTGTGGCGGCTTGGTTATGGTGCTTGCTGCTGCTTTGGTTCGGCTTTCACACTCAATCAGGTTAATTTACTTTCTACTCGCTTTGAACGTGTTTATATTCTTTTTGATGCTGATGAACCTAATGCTATCAAAATGGCCTATGAACTTGCATATCTTTTAAGTGCAAGAGGTTTGGAAGTAGAAGTGTTGGAACTGGAAGAAGGAGATCCTGGGGATATGGAACAGGTGGAGGCAGACAAATTAATGGAGGAATTGGGGCTATGAAAGAATTAACACAACTAACAGAAAAAGAAGCTACGGAAACTCTAAAAAACCGAATAGCTTTTATATCGGAAGTGTCCTGGAGAACAATGACAATTGTTGTGGATGGAAAAGAATACCTCATAGGTATTGATTGGAAACATGATGATAATTTCTAATTGATAATATTAAAAGGAGAAACAAAATGAGTGAACCAACAATAAAAGAATTGAAAACTGATGTTGCTTTGGCAAACAGACAAATCAAAACAATTCTGTCAGGTCTTGAAGAAAGGTATGGTTTGAAGATAGTAAACATTAACTCTGAATATGTGGAAAGAGAAGTAGGACTAGGAGAAAAAGCACAAATTATATCAATAAACATTGATTATAAATTATAATTGACAGTATCAAAAGGGGATGTTAATATCAGGTCGCTTCAATACATAAAAACGATTTTCGCAGAATCGTTCAGATAGTGATAGGAAGGGACTTCCCTTCTATCCAGAAAAGCCCTCAAGGTTGCTGCGAACTTCCTTGAGGGCTTTTCGTTTATTCCCTGCAAGGAGAAAGAAATGATGAAATACCACGAACAGATGAAACACCCGTTGTGGCAGAAAAAACGATTAGAAGTTATGGAGCATCATAATTTTAAATGCCAAGAATGTGAAGCTGAAGATACAACATTGCATGTGCATCATCCATTTTATAAAACAGGGGCTATGATTTGGGATTATTCAGTAGAAGAATTAAAATGCCTTTGTGAAGTGTGCCATAAGAATGAACATGCTTTAGATGAAAAGATTAAGAAATCGCTTAGTAATTTAGGAACACATCAAAAACAAATGGTATTAGGCTATATTGATTCAGAACATTGTGCAAATAATTTATTCTTTGAAAAAGAAATAGACACTACAATAAATTTGCAGAATCCAAACTATTGCTCCGGTGTATTACATCGTTTTATATTATCAATATATTGGAAAGATTTTAAAAAAATAAATAAAATGAAAGTATCAGAACTTCTTGTTTACAGTGGGAGTAATAAATGAGTTCTTTATATGATGTTGACTATGAGCCATTGGTAACGAGCAAACTTCTTTTTGATACATTATACTCCGAAGAAAACCCAGCAGATTTGATTGCTTTGTATATGCACTATTATTATGTTGCTAAATGGCAGCACACAAATACAGCAAGAAGCACTACGAATTACACAGCAAAAAAACTCAATTGGTCAGAAAGACGGGTAAGACAAACTAAACAAGTCTTGATTCGTCTTGGACTTATTGAAGATAAAATCAGTCATAAAAATACAGGTAAGTTTGGAAAATCATATATCTATGTTCGCTTTATGTACTCCGATTCCAAAGTACAAGAAGCAAAGAAAATAGCCTCTGAAAATGAATCTCACGCCCTTGCAGTTTCACGTAGACCGTCAAATCGTGATACATATGCTTTAAGTAACAATAATAAAGAATATGCTTTAAGTAACAATACTCATACACTCAAAATTTCTTCAAGAACTAAACCTATTACATCTAAAAAACCCAAAGAAATTGTTACATCAAAACAAAATATCATTTCTGAAGAGAATCAAAAAGTAATTACATCTTTGGAAAAAATAGTAAGAAAACATTCAAAAGTATCCTTACATCCGAATCATGTTACAAATTGGAATAAAAGCATTAATAAATTGTTTAAGGTGTGGAAAGGAACACATCAAGAATTATTGGAAATGTTGAAATGCTACTACCTTCATTTTGATAGTAGCAATAAATTTCATACAGTAATTTATAGTGCTGATGCTCTTTGTGAAAAAATAGATAAATTGGAATCATTTTGTAACAGGGTTAAAAATGTAGACGGTAATAGAAAGAATGTAAACACATCTGAATATAAAGAAACTAAACAATCTACATCCAAAACGGTACACGATCATTTTGATGATACAAACTATGTTGACGATGATGATCCATGTGACATAATCCCTGGTTTGAAAAGGAGGAAGTAATGAATAAAATGCTGCATACTTGTGTTTTTAATATGGAACATCTGCGTATTTTTTTAAATAGATATTATTCTAGATTTGATTATATTTCCTTTTTAAGCACATCTGAAGAACAATATAAAGAAGTATTGCGTTGGGAATTTGATTATAATTGTGAATTTTCTCCAATAGTTCATTTTTGTTTCAATACATATAATCCTGAAATTCTTGATTCTGAAAGGAGATTTTAAACATGAAAGATATTCTGATGATTTGTTGTAATGGAAGCTGTTTGATAAAGGAAGTGCAAGGAGTAGTTAAAACTTTGAACATTCTTGGAATCCCTTATGAAAGTAAAGTAAAAGGCACAATCATTATTAACAATGAAATAAATGCTAAATTCATTTTGCAAGGATCAGCTATTTATGGATGTGAATTTGATACTATCTCCGATTGTGGAAATTGTGACATTAATCAGGAATATGCTGAATTTCTTAAAACTCGTTTGAAAATCCCCATTATTGGGGGAATATGATATATGTCATGGAAAAGGAAATTCATTTTAAACAATCACAGGGAAGTTGTTCAAAAGAAATGGGCAGGATTCAAACAAGATAATTGGGAAGTGCTTGATGAACCTGTGAAGAGAAACAGAGAAGGTCAGATTTATCTAAGTTGTAAATGTCTTTGTGGAAATAGAAGGTACATTCGGATGTATGATCTAAGCGGAGGAAATACTAAATCTTGTGGATGTTTGCATAATAAGGGCGGGAACATGTCAGGTGAATCAATTAAGTTATTTTGAATAGGAGTGTTTCGTGGTCAAGCGTAAGAAAATAAATTCCAAGATTGAACAAGAAATATTGACAGGGATGATAATGTCTGATGAATTTCTAAGGGACATTATTCCAATTTATTCGGCTGATTTAATGGACATTTCTTTTGCTCCTGTTATTGCTAAATGGTGTATTGACTATTTCAAGCAGTACAACAGAGCTATCAAAAAAGACATACAGGAAGTTTTTGATTCATGGGCAAGAAGCAACAAAGAAGAAGAAAAAGTAGAGTTTGTGGAAAAGTTCCTGATGAATTTGTCAGAGGAATATTCTCACGCTGATAAGTTTAATGCTCAATACCTTTTGGATAAAGCAGTAAAACACTTCAAAAAGAAGTCTTACAAGAATCTTGCACAAGATTTGATCTACTGCGTTGAAGAAGATAACTTGGATGATGCCGATACGGTCTTTCAGGAGTTTCAAAAGATAGAGAAAGGGTCTACGGTAGGTATCAATCCGTTTGACGATTCTGAGGCAATCCAAAAGGCATTTGAAGGAAAGCAAGAACCGTTGTTCAAAGTCTCTGGAGCATTAGGCCGATTAATCAATGATGAATTGTGCAGAGATTCATTCATAGCATTGATGGGACCAGAGAAGAGGGGGAAGACATGGTGGCTAATGTTCTTTGCAATGCAAGCGCATAGAGGTAGATGCAATGTTGCAATGTTTCAGGTTGGGGATATGTCTGAATCACAGATGGTCAGAAGGCAGCACATTTCATTGTCCAAGAAATCGGACTTGAAAAGATATTGTGGAGAATTGAAAATCCCTGTTCTTGATTGCAAACACAATCAGGAAGATGATTGCAACAAGAAATACAGAACATCCAAACACGGCTGTATGGAAGATGGGAAAGTAGTTCCTTATGAGGAAGCAGTTGATTATGTTCCTTGTACGGAATGCCTGAAGAAAAACCCAAAGTATTATGAAGGTGCTGTTTGGCATATGATTAGGCCGGAAGTAGAACCTTTAACATGGAGAGAAGCATATAAAAAAGGTCAGGAGTATAATAAAAGGGTAAGAGCAAAGGCATTTAAACTTGCTACATTTCCAAATGATTCAATTTCTGTATCAGGGATTTGCAGGGTGCTTGATTCATGGGAAAGAACAGAAGGGTTTGTTCCTGATGTTGTTGTTATTGACTATGCTGATATTCTTGCGCCTGAAAGTTTGAAGGAGGAATTCAGGCACCAAGAGAACACTAAATGGAAAAGACTTAGAAGATTATCCCAAGAGCGTCATATTTGCCTTATAACAGCAACACAGACTAACAGGGAGTCATACGGGGTGAAGCGGATTGAATTGAAACACGCAGGGGAAGACAAGCGTAAATTTGCACATCCAACAGCTATCTTTGCATTGAATCAGGAGAATGAAGAAATGTTGCAGGGTGTCATGAGAGTTTCTCCATTACTTATCAGGGAGAATGCTTATAATGCAAATTATGATGTTCATGTTTTACAATGTCTCCAAATTGGAGCACCATATTTGGGCAGTTTTTAAAAGGAGAGTACATAATGAAAAAGATATTTAAGTACAAATTGATGATAACAGGATTGCAAACTGTAGTGATGCCAAAAGATGCGGAAATACTATCAGTACAAGTACAGTATAATGATATTTGCATTTGGGCATTAGTAGACCCCAAAAATGAATTAATCGAGAGAGGTTTTAACATATTTGGCACAGGTCATGAAATACCTGAAACAGTAGGCAAATATATAGGAACTTTTCAAATAGATGATGGAAGGCTTGTTTTTCATCTTTTTGAATTTGAATAAACACAACAAAAACAAGAACCTAATAAACACTGACAAATTAATTTCAAAAACTCAATATTTATTGTTGACAAGGTAAAAACCTTATTGTATACCTTGTCCATAGAATTAACACTCAAAAGGAGGTTAGATGAACAAGTTAAGGGAGCATTTGAAGGAAGGGAAGGAAGACGCACCCCCATGTGAAGTTAAGAAAGGCTGCCCACCCTCATGCAATTGCACACATATTTTGAACAAAGGTAATAGAATTCACGGAAGAAATAAATAAAATTTGCAGCACTATCAAATGAAAAGGGGACAAACAAAATGGCTAAGAAAGTAAAAGTAAGTCGGGAAGAACTGGTAGCATTTGCTCGTGAAATGAATGAAGTTATGGGACTTGATCCTGCAATCAGTCTCAAGAAATCTGTCACTGATGAAGAACTTCTGGAAAACATTATGTCAGAAGGCGTTGATAACATCTACGCTACTGATTTTGAAGAAGATGAAGAAGATGATGAAAAGGTCATTTTCTCCGATGAAGCAAAGAAAACAATGAAAAAATTGGGTATTGAAGTTGTAGCAGCAGAAACGGAAGAAGAACCGGAAGAAGTTGAAGAAGAAAAACCGGCAAAGAAAGGCAAAGCAAAAAAAGAAGAAGTTGAAGAGGAAGTGCCCAAAAAAGGTAAGGGTAAAAAAGTTGAACCGGAAGAAGAACCGGAAGAAGAGAAGCCGGTTAAAAAGGGTAAGAAAAAACCTGAACCGGAGCCGGAACCTGAAGAAGATGTAGAAGTAACGGAAGATGTAATCAATGAAATGGCGTATGATGATCTTCTGGAACTCGTAACCGAAAAAGAGCTTGATATTGATACTGATGATTTCCCCAAAAAGAAAGTTAAAGCGTTGCGGGAAGCAATCATTGAAGCACTCTTCAGCGAAGAAGAAGCATTGACGGCAGACGATGTTATGGGTATGGAATACAAAGACCTCGTTGAACTTGTAACCATAAAGGAACTCGACATTGATGTTGATGAATTCCCCAAAAAGAAAGCCGTGAAACTTGCTGAAGCAATCATTGAAGCCCTTGAACTGACCGAAGAAGAACCTGAAGAGGAAGAAAAGCCGGTTAAGAAGGGGAAAACAAAGAAAGAAGAAGTGGAAGAAGAAGCCCCCAAGAAAAAAGGAACAACGGAAAAAGGGAAAGCACTTGCTGAATCGAATGCTGCCAAAAAAGAGCGGCTTGCCGAGAGCAAGAAGGAAAAAAAGAAAGATCGCAAATCAAGGGAGGAAGTTTTCATGTCCCTGATGAAAGATAAAAAGCCACACAGCAAAGAAGAAATGTTGAAAAGCCAGCTTGAAGATTACGGTGGGTCTGATTCGTGGGCTGTATACACCGTCAACTCTTACATCAGAATGCTGACCTTCTTTGGAATCATCGAAGAGAAAAAAGGGAAATACGTTCTCTGTTAGTATTCAGTTGAATTCTGTTTAGTGAAACACCTTGTACCTTAGTTTTGGTACAAGGTGTTTTTTCGGACTTGGAGACAATGAATGAAAAAGATTATTGGCCCTTGCGCCCTGTATTATGCAAATACGTTTGATGTTCTTCCTGAACTGGAAACGGATTCTGTTAATTGGTGCGTAACATCCCCTCCATACAATTTGCGAAAAGTAAATTCCGATCCAAAGAAATCTAAGTCCAAAATCAATTTGAAACGTGCAGAAGTATATGAACAATGGTATGACGATGAAATGCCAGAAAATCTATATCAGAAGGAACAGAAGCAGTTGATAAAACAATTGCTGCGTATCTGTACCGATTCAATCTTTTATAATCACATGATAAGATATAACAGCAATCTGGAAAGGGGGTATATACATCCTTTAGAATGGCTTAGAGCATTTCCTATCTGGACAGAAATCATTTGGGATAAATGCGGGGCTAATGCCCCTCCTACTCACCGTTATGCAACTTCACATGAATTGATATATCAAATACAAAAGCCGAGAAAAGCTGATAAGTCTTTAGGGATACTTGATGTTTGGAGAATCCCCATGCAATCAGGAACAGGTCATGTTTGTTCCTTTCCTGAAAAGCTAGTACATAATTGTCTTTCCCCTCATGCGGCTTTGGAGGACATTGTAATTGATCCCTATATGGGTTCAGGTACGGTGGGGGTAGTAGCTATTGAACTTGGGTTGAACTTCATTGGAATTGAAAACAAAAAAGAAAACTTCAAATTATCCTGTTCACGAATACAGAAAGCATATGATAAGCAGAGTTCTTCATTAGGATTTATCACCAGAACACATTCATCTGATGGAAGAAAATCTAAATAAAGGAGAAAACAAAATGGCCTGTTGCACAAAACATTGGGATCAATTGAAGAAATCAATTGAAAAAAAAGGCATGAAAGACCTGATAGCAAAGAATGGCGAAGAATGTGCCCAAAGAATGACTGAAGGTAAATTTGAACCTCTGATGGGTGCCTTAATGTCCATCATCACATTTACTATGGATAATATTGATAAAACTGAAGCCTCTGAAGAAGAAAAGAATAAGTTAAAAATGGAAACAATTATTGGTTGTCCTCTTTGCATAGTAAACAGCACTAAGAACGGACAAGAAATTGTTGATAATTGGATCGACGGTTCAACTACTGATATGCTGATGTATGCAATTGAAAATAACCTTGTTGAAGCAACTACACACTAAAAGGAGAAACAAACATGAATACATCAAATGGAACAACTAAATCACTGACACTTGGAATGATGGCCGGCTTATCACAATCTTTTCAATCTATTCCTAGATCAATTTTCAAATCAATGTATGAAATGTACGGCAAGCGCAAACAAAAGAAACAGTATGATAGGCTTCTTGCACATCATCACTACTCAATGAGGGTAACAGGAACTACAGGTAATGATACTCTTTTGGAAGATTTTAGTGGCAAGCCTTACAGAATGTGTGGGGCAACAGGAAAGATTACCCGTGAATTTGACAAAGGGGAATCAAAGAAAGTTCGTGCCAAACGTCACAGACAAGCCCGTAGGGAAAGAGTTATTGCTGTTTGTGACTACTTCCTTGCTCCTCGCAATTATACGATTGGAAAGAGGCGTTTAGCTGGTCTGGAGCAATTTATTGCAGATCATAAAGAAGTAAGATCCCGTATAGGAGTTCCAGCATGAAGATCAATCGCTTGGACTTAATCAAAGCACTTCAGGCAGTAATGCCTGGGTTGTCTCAAAAAGAAATTATAGAACAATCAACAGCATTCGTGTTCACAAAAACTGGATACGTTGTAACCTATAATGATGAAATTGCTGTGTCACATCCAGTAGAAGTTGATTTTGTGGGTGCTGTTCCGGCAAAAGAATTTTTCGCTCTTGTAAATAAAGTGAAGACTGAAGAAATCGAATTGGAAATAAAAGATAATGAATTGTTGTTGAAAGGTAGTAGGGCAAAAGCCGGATTGCGAATTGATAAAAAGATCATTCTTCCAATTCTTACCCTTGCACAACCTGAAGAAGAAGATTGGAAGAAAGTCCCTGCAAATTTCTGTGAAGCAATCTCCTTCTGTCTGTTTTCAGTCAGTAGGGAAGTAAGTAAACCGATTATCAATTGTATTCATGTTCATAAAGGCAAGGTTGAATCAACGGATAACAACAGAGTAACGCAATATGACATGGGAGCCGTCAAAAAGGCGTTTGAGGATCATACCTTGATCCCTGCTCATGCTGTTAAGGCAATTGTAAATAACAAGCCTACACATTACGCTAAGACGGATGGATGGTTACACTTCACGAATAAAGATGATGTTACATTCTCTTGTCGCATTTTTGAAGATGATTTCCCCGATGCTTCTGCATTCTTTGCTCAAAAAGGAGGGTCTATTGAATTTCCAAAAACATTGAATGATGTTCTTGACAAGGCGGTTATTTTCAGCAATGGGGAGCGTGTCACAATTCTGTTGTCTGGAAATCGTATGACAGTTTCATCAGAAGGTGTTTCTGGATGGTTCAAAGAAGATGTACGGGCTGAATATAAAGGGGAAGATGTTTCATTTGACATCTATCCTGAATTCATGAAAAGCATTATGAAGATAACGAACAAAGCGGAAATTTGTGCAAAGGTTCTGAAGTTCATTGGGGATAACTTTATTCATGTTGTTGCTCTTGTGAAGTCAAAAAAGAAGGAGTGATAAATGCAAAACTACATTTATGGAACAGCTAAACATTGTGGAAACTGTTTAAGAGGTCATTTACCCTCAACAACACCTGAATGTAAAGTATGCTTTGAAACAGGTAATCATGAAAATCCCTTTCCTAAATGGAGCAAGAAGTGAGTGGGTTCTTTTCAAACGAACAGTTGACTACTAAGAAACGGGTTGCCACAATTACAGGTTGTGGCGCCTGTCAACTTCACAAAGGTTGTACATCCCCAAAAATGAAACCGGCTGGGGATGGAGAAAAAGGAATCCTTATTCTTGGAACTTGTCCTTCTGAAAAAGCAGATAACAGGAATGAGCCGTTTGCCGGTGAAGCTACATTGATGCTAAAGAAGTTGTTGCGTAAGTATGGAATAAATTTGGAAAGAGATTGTGTAAAGATTGATGCTATCAGTTGCTATCCAGGTAATGCTGATATTACATCTTATCAGGTGGAACTGTGTCGGCCTAATGTGTTCAATGTGATTGATAAGATGAAACCATCATTAATCATAGCATTAGGGGGAACAGCAGTAGAAAGTTTGATTGGACACAGATTCAAAAAGAACATTGACGGAATTACAAAGTGGCGTGGATGGTCAATCCCCGATAGGGATTTAAATTGTTGGGTATGCCCTACATTTCACCCTACTTACGTCATGCAGCAAGTAGAAAGAAATCCGTCTTATGAAACAGTGTTCAACAGAGATATTAAAAATGCCCTGTGTAACTTAGGTAAAAAACTACCTTATTATGAACGGGAACAAGATTGCATAGAAATCATATCTGGAAGGCGTGTATATGACTATCTGAAGAAGTTAAACGCTTGTCAGCTATGCGAGTTTGCTTTTGACTACGAAACAACGGGGCTGAAGCCTCATGCGCCTGGCCATGAAATCATATCTTGTGCTATTGCAGAATCAGAATGCATATCAAAAGCATTCCTTATGCCTAAAGACCCCCCTACTCTTAACATGCTGAAGAAGTTATTGGCTAATCGTTACGTTCCTAAAATAGCCCAAAATATGAAATTTGAAGATATATGGACTTCAGTGATTTTGGGGATTCAGGTACAAGGTTGGGCGCATGATACAATGTTGGAATCGCACAGGTTAGATAATAGGAGGGGTATTTCTGGATTGAAGTTTCAAGCCTATGTTCGATTTGGAATTGTAGACTATGATTCTGAAGTATCGCCTTTCCTAAAAGGCATTGATGAAAAGAATGCTAACAGCCTGAACCGCATCAAAGAAGCCCCTGTAAAACCCTTGCTGTATTATAACGGGATGGATTCACTTCTTGAGTATCGCTTATGTCAAATACAAAGGAGAGAAATAAATAATGGGCCTTGAAATCATTAAACAGATACGTTGTGATTTTGAAGAATGCAATGAAATATTTCCGGTAGGAAATGAAGATACTTTTTTTATTGCTGGAATCATTGAATCAAAAAAAGCAGGATGGGTCGTTGTTCCTAGTTATCCTAGAAGTAAACATTTTTGTCCAAAATGCAATGCAACAGGATTAAAAAATGGCTAGAACTATTCTTCCTACTAAGATAAAAAGAGTGCTTCAATTTGTTAAGAACAAATCAGATAAGAATTATGGAAGTTGGATTTATATTCCGATGTATACAGCAGACGAATATAAAGTATTTCGGCTGTGTCCTATCAGGGATTATCTTTATTTCAGGATTGCTTGCAAGATGGGATTGATTCATATGAAATATAATGAATCAAATGCTATGTTGACCTTACAAGGAAAGAAAGCATTGGAGGTAGTATGAAGATAAGCATTGCATTGCAGATCAAAATAAATGAATTGGAATCAAGAACTGGAGTAAAACCTGACTTTATTTATATGGGAACACTTACTTTAAAATTACTACTGAATGAGCATCAGCAAGAAGAAGTAAGTAATGTTCGATTTAAAAGTTACGCCGGTATTCCTGTAATATATGTTGAGGATGTAAATCATTTGTCAGTTGGGTATAATATCTAAGGAGGTTTAATCATGTTCGTTGCAAGGGATAAAACGGGGAATCTTTATTTATTTGGACGCAAACCTGAAAGGACTTTAGCATATTGGGCAAGTAGCGGTTTTGGTTTTCCATTAAATAATGCTGATTTCCCTGATCTTAAATGGGAAGATGAACCCATGGAAGTTATTATCATAGAAAAAGTTCCGTCTAAGGCTCCATTGCGTTATGTTCCTGAAGATACTTATGGAATGCAGCCACAAAAAGTAGGACAGGCTTTGAATTATGCAATACAAGCAGCACAAGCAATAGAAACAAAAAAATATTTTCAATGTACCTGTTCTTTACAATGCCCAACTTGTCAAACTGTTTTGAACTTTGAAATAAAGGAAAAAGTATGATTATTTCCGCTGATACCTATTCCCCTTCAGCTTTGATGCATGAGGGCATACTTGCCTTATCAAGAGCCGAACAATATGGAATACATATTGATGTTGATTACTGCAAGAAAGTTGATGTTCATCTTGAAAAGCAGATCAAGTTTTATAAGAATGAATTTGAAACATCTACATTAGCAAAGCGTTGGAAACACATTTATAAGAACGGAACAAACTTTAATTCAGATCATCAGTTATCACACATTCTGTTCAAGAACATGGGGATAGAACCAAAGAAACATACGGCTAATGGGAACCCCTCAACAGATGAAGAAGCCCTATCAGCCTTATGCATTGATGAAATCGACTACATCCTTAAATTACGACACTTGGACAAGGTTAAAACAACTTACATAGGTGCATTTCTAAGGGAGCAAGTTGATGGAATATTACATCCTGTTTTTAATTTACATATCCCTCTTACCTTTCGCAGTTCTTCAGACTCTCCAAATTTTCAGAATATTCCAAACCGTGACCCGAAACTTAAAAAGCTGTGTAGAAAAGCAATTAAGGCAAGAAAGGGACGAAAACTTCTTTGTGTAGATTATGGAGGTATCGAAGTCAAAATTGCGGCGTGTGTTGTGGGTTCTACTGAAATTGAGACTATTGATGGAAAGCAATCTATAGTTGAAGTGATTCAAAGAGTAAATAATAAAGAAAAAGTATACGTCTATGGGTATGATTTAAAAAATAATCGCATAGGCATATCTAAAGTAATTGAAGGAGGTATAACAAAACAAAACACAAGAGTATTCAAAGTAACATTAGATAATGGAGAAAGTATAACAGCAACTCCAAATCATAAATTTCTTTTGCGAAATGGAGAGTACAAAGAACTACGTCATTTAGAAGTGGGCGATAGTTTAATGCCTTTGTATAAAAAGAATCAAAAGAGTAGGCATAAAACAAATTATACTAAAGTGTATCTAAATAACGGTAAATCAATGTTGGAGCATAATTTGATAGCATTAGATATATTTGGGGTAGAAATTGGGTCCTCTAAATTTATCATGCATCATAAAAACGGAAACGGTAAGAAAAACAGTTTAGATAATTTGGACCTCATTACCCGTAAAAGACATATGCAGATTCATTCAATACAGGGCTGGAACAATCCAAAACACAAAAACAGAAATGATTGGATGAAAACTGAAAAAGGTAAAAAACACGTTAAAAAATTGCATAAGAAATTAAAAGAAATAATGAGCACAGAAAAAGGAAGGATTGAGCAAGGATTTAGAATATCTGAAGGAATAAAAAGAAATGGAGGTAGAATAGGTAATAAGAATGCAATGTTTGGAAAAACACAATCGGAAGAAACCAAATTAAAAATATCGTGTGCTAAGAAAGGGGTGAAAACTAATAGATCTTGGAATAAAGGATTAACAAAAGAAACAAGTGTCTCTGTTTTAGCTATTAGTTTGAAAGCCAAAAATAGAGAAGTATCAGAAGAAACCCGTAAAAAAATATCTATTGCTGGAACAGGTAGAATGCATACAGAAGCTACTAGACTGCTCTTGAAAAATCGACCTGTGAAACAGGAAACAAGAGATAAACTACGACAAAGTAAATTAGAGTATTGGAAAAATAAACAAAAGACTTTCTGTAAAATATGCAATAAAGCAATGGCAACAGTAACAAACACTCACTTGAAATATACTCATAATATTTCAGTGGAAGAGTACAAAGAAACATATAATCATAAAGTTGTGAAAATTGAATCAGCCGGTAATCAAGATGTTTATAATATTACCGTGAAAGGACTACACAATTATGCTGTGGGTGCCGGGGTTGTAATAAAGAATTGCTATCATAAAGACCCCACTATGATGAAGTATATCAATGATCCCACAACAGACATGCATCGTGACACAGCAATGGACTGTTTTCTTGTGAAAGACCCTGCTTTGATTGTAAAAGCAATCCGACACACAGCAAAGAATATGTTTGTATTTCCACAGTTTTATGGGGATTGGTATAAGTCTTGTGCTGAATCAATGTGGATAGCAGCACAATCTCCAACACACGTTTTATCAAACGGACTGCATTTGATGAAACACCTTGCAAGTAAGGGGATCAAAACTTATGACAGGTTTGAAAAAAATATCAAGAGGGTGGAAGATTTATTTTGGAATACTAGGTTTCCTGTCTACACTGAATGGAAAGAAGAATGGTGGACTGATTACTGCAAGCGTGGATACATTGATATGTATACTGGGTTTCGGTGTCATGGTGTTCTTGGGCGGAACGACTGCATTAACTATCCAGTGCAAGGAGCGGCTTTCCATTGTTTGCTTCTTGCTTTTATTCTGCTTGATCGTATACAGACCGAGAGGGGATGGAAATCGAGACTGATTGCCCAGATACATGACGAAGTTATTTTGGAAGTTCACCCTGATGAAGAACAGGAGGTGTTAGAAACAGTACAGTGGGTAATGTGTGAGGAAGTACCGAGGATATTTACTTGGATAAATGTTCCTCTTATAGCTGAAGCAGAGATAACAGGTATTGATGAAACATGGTACGATAAAAAAGCGATAGGAGGGTAAGTAATGCGTAAATTGTTATTGATTGTTGTAAATGGGTATCCACAATCAGGGAAAGATACTTTTGTAAATTATTGCAGGAAGTATCTTGAAGATAAAGATTTTCATACACACAACGTATCTTCAGTAGACCCTATCAAAAAAGCGGCAAAGTTGATTGGATGGGATGGAACAAAGGATGATAAAGGGAGAAACTTTCTATCGGAACTGAAAGACTTGTCCACAAAATATTATGATTTCCCTTTCAAACACATGCTGCATGAAATTGAAACAAGAAGGTTTCCTGATGAAGATCATTGCTTTTTCTTCCATATCAGGGAACCGGAAGAAATCAAGAAGTTTGTAGAATATATTGGGTTTCCTGTGACAACAATCTTTATTGAAAGGAAAGATTCAATAAAGCATCTTACAAACACAGGTGACGCAAATGTGAAAGATTACAAGTACAATTACATAATATACAATGACAAGTCTTTGGAAGGTTTGAACTCAACAGCATATATAATCATGAACACCATTAAAAAGGAGATAGACAAATGAGACTACTACATCCAAGTTTTCAGATTCAAGATGTACTTAACGGTTGGGACATGATTTGTAAGTTAGAGAAACGTGGAAGAGTCTGCTACAAGTCTGAAGAATTCATTTCATCCGAATCAGCAAAGAGTTTCATCAGGGGTATTATCAAGAACGGTCATGAATCTGTCTTGGAGCATGAGAAAGTGACCGTTAAAGTGATTTGTAGCCGGTCAGTGTCGCATAGGCTTGTCCGGCACAGAATTGCTAGCTATAGTCAGGAGAGTACCCGCTGGTGTAATTACACGAAAAAGAATGACGGTCATATCTCATTTATCATTCCTACATGGTCTGAGATTGAACCGGGGACTTATGCTGATGTTCCTAAAAATTTAAGTGAAGATTTACCTTCACTTTTGGCAATGAAAAATGAAGATAAGGTATGGTTCACGGCTATGCAGTTTTCAGCTTGCGGATATACAACATTAGTAGATATGGGAAAGAAACCGGAAGAAGCACAAGGAGTATTAGCACACAGCCTGAAAACAGAATTGGACATGACAATGAATTTAAGGGAGTGGAGGCACTTCTTTAAAGAAAGAACGGCTAAAGTTGCAGGGGATGAAGTAAGGCAATTGACAGTCCCTATGCTGATAAAGTTTCAGGCTTATATTCCAATTGTGTTTGATGATATTCTTGAATTATTGGAGAAATAGATATGAAGTTATCAAAGGATGCTATTGTTAAAATGGTTAATTACCTTTGGGGATTGTATGATTCAGATAGGATTACTGATGAAAAAGAAGGACAATTCATTATATCAATGCGTAAATGCATTCAGTATGATTTAAAAATAACGGATAAACAATTGGAATGGTTATCTGATCTTTATCACAAATACTAAGGGGGGATTTACAAATGAGTGAGACTATAGCTTATGGGGCATTATGCACATGGTGGGATGATAAGGACAATGTAGGGAAAAAACGAATAGAATATACTGATGAATTTATCCCGACTTGTCCTCATTGTAATCGTGTTTTGATGGAAATATCTAAAGAAGAATGGTGGGAATCTATCAACAAATACGAGTCAACTGAACCTGGATATACTCAAAAAGTGAAATGGTCACAAGGTAAATGTTTTGCTAATTATCAAGAATTGAATGAAGCGTATAATGCCTACTTATTGGAGGGTGATAATGTCACTAGCAAATGAGTATAGGCCGGAAACACTGAAAGAACTCTTTGGAAATGCAACTATGAAATCTTCCCTGATTTCCAAGTTGACACTTCCCCCTAAAAAGCGACCACATTCCTACATGCTTATTGGACAGAAAGGTTGTGGAAAAACAACAGTAGCAAGAATCATTGCATCTATGCTTGATTGCTGTGATGCAGAATTCTATGAAATAGATGCATCTGATGAATCAGGGGGAGTTGCAGCTTGTAGGGAATTGAAACGAACTATCAACTATCAGCCTATGTCTGGAGAAGTGAGAGTATGGTTTATTGATGAATGTCACAAGTTGACCAAACCTGCCCAAGAAGCGTTGTTGAAGATGCTTGAAGAACCACCGGAACATGCCTATTTCATTCTTGCAACTACTGATCCACAAAAGCTGTTAGGTACATTTAAAGATCGTTGCACTACCTATGAAATGAAACCGCTTGATGATGAAGAAATGATGGCTTTATTGGATGGCATCATTGAATCAGAAGAGAAAGAAGTCCCACAAGATGTATTAGAGTCAATCATTACATCAGCAAACGGAATGCCTAGACAAGCAATCAAGACACTTGAAAGGGTCATTGATCTTCCAAAGAAGAAAATGCTTGAAGCGTCGGAACAGATCATGGAAACAGAAGCACAAACAATTGATCTTTGTCGTGTGCTTCTGCAAAAGAAACCCACATGGAAAGATGTAACAAAGATATTGAGTGTGTTACAGGCTGAACCTGAATCAGTAAGGTACGCTGTACTTGGATACTGCAATAGTATTCTTCTGAAGGGGGATAATCCTAGAGCATATGCCGTCATGTGCTGCTTTACTGAAAACTACTACAGCACAGGCCGAGGGGGGCTTACCATGTCTTGCTACGATGCTGTGAACGGGGGAACATGAGTAAATAAAGATAAACAAAATCAATCATTTTTAAAATTATCAATGTCTATTGAAAATAATTTCTTGACAGTCAATAATCATTGATATATTGTCGAATCTCACGCAGCAAAGAGTAATAGATACTATTAAATCCAAGGAGGTGCAATCATGAAACGCTACCTGTAAAAAGGGGCTATAGGTTGAGGGGGTCAACAAAACGACATAGTTCTAGCGGTAGGACTACAGGGCAAGACTCCCTCAACCTGAATCAAACATCCAAAAGGAGGTAATAGGAATGTGTATCAATAAGTATAATTATTCAGCATACAATGAAATATATAATAAGAGCATTAAGAGTAGAAAGAAGTTTTTTGTATTTGGAATCATTATCGTTGTTATGGTAGCTGTGTTTATTTATATAAGGCACAAGGGGGATTTTCCAAATGAGAACAAACAAAATGAAATCAAGACAGTCTATGCATAATGATGATTTTGATTATGAGAAGGAAATGAACATTGATCCTGATTTCTTGGATGTTGAATTCCTGAATCATCCGACACTAGCAATGAAAGTTGGGAAGTTGTCAGCAATAGCAAACAAAGAAGCAAAGGAAGCAGAAGAACGGGTAAAGACATTGAGAAGTGAACTTGTAATGCAAGCTAACACTGAACCGGATAAATATCTTGGGAAAGGAGTGAAACCGACAGCACCCGTTGTTGAAGCCTATTACCGGACAGATGAAGATTATGTGGAAGCTAAAACGGAATTGATTGAAGCACAGTATAATGCTGATATGTTAAATCATGCTGTGTTTGCAGTACAGGCAAGAAAGACAACTTTGGAGAATCTTGTTCGTTTGATTGGATTGGAATATAACAGCACCCCGAATGAGCCGAGGGATTTACCAGAATTTGCGGAAGAATTTGAAAAGAAGAAAAAGAAGTTAGTTCAGAATAAAGTAAAATCACGGTTGAATAGAAAGTAATCAGTTTGTCGGTAGGAACATCAAGCGTGGGCGACATTGTTCCTAGTCAGATCGAAATGTCATATAACGACTACCGGCAATTCATTTACCAAACGGCCAAAGAGCCGAACTAAAACAAAAGGAGAAAGAATCATGGCAACACACAGTCACATTGCAAAAGCGGTTAAGGTACGGGAAGCAGTTATTGATGAAGTTGTAAAAGCAATCACAGGTTTGATTGACGATGGAGAGAAAGTAACCCTGAAAGGTATTGGAACTATCTCCCGTAAAGACAAAGCACAGAGAAATGGAATCAATCCAGCAACACAGGAAAAAATTATCATTCCGGCAAAATCGGTTCTGTATTTCAAAGCAGCAAAAGACACAGCAAGAGTCCTTAAGCCTGTAAAAGCAGCAAAAGCGAAGAAGTAAATTATATTTCAAATACTTTTGGAGGAATGAATAAAAATGGCAAAGAAACCTAGCAAGTCAAGCAGCATGAGGGATGCAGCAAGGAAACGGGCTGAAGAACGGCAGACAACCGGAGGGGGAACAAAATTTATTTTCCCTGATGGGCATAAAGTGACTTGGTTCAAGCCGGAAAAAGGGAAGATGCTGATTGATATTATCCCTTACCGTGTTACTGCTGAAAATCATCCTGTTGTGGGTGAAGGTGACTTGTGGTATCAGAGAACTATCTTTGTGCATCATTCTGTTGGGGCTGAAGAGAAAGCATACCTGTGTTTGAAAACAATAGGGAAGCGTTGCCCTATCTGTGATGCAAGAGCAGAAATGATGAAATCCCCTGATGGGGATGATGATTTGATTAAACAGCTTGCCCCGAAAGAAAGGGAAGTATTCAATGTCATTGACCGGAACAACAAGAAAGAAGGTGTACAGCTTTGGGAATATTCCTTTCATCTTTTTGGAAAACTCCTTGAAACTGAAATCAGGGAAGGTGAAGATGATCTTGCCGACTTTGCAGAACTTGAAGGTGGAAAAACTCTGAAACTCCGCTTCAAAGAAAAGACGATGGGAAAGAACAAGTTCCTTGAGTGTGATCGTATCGACTTTGAAGATCGGGAAGAAGACTACGATGAAGAAATTCTGGATGATGTACTTGACCTTGATGCAATCCTGAATGTTCATCCGTATGAAAAACTGGAAGACATTTTCCTTGAAAGGGAAGATGAAGATGTGCCTAAGAAGGGCAAAAAGAAATCGGATGAAGAAGAAGATGAACCGAAAAAGAAGCCCAAAAAGAAACCTGCTAAAGAAGAGGAAGATGAAGAGGATGAAAAGCCGGTAAGGAATAGTAAGAAAAAGCCTGAACCTGAAGAGGAAGATGAAAAACCTACAAGGGCAAGTAAGGGCAAGAAGAAGCCTGAACCGGAACCTGAACCGGAAGAGGAAGAAACAACTTTGGATGAAGTCAATGAAATGGATTATGATGAACTTGTTCAGCTTGTAGAAGACAAGGAATTGGAAGACATTGATGTGGATGATTATCCAAAGAAGAAAGTTGAAAAGTTACGGGCTGCAATCATTGAAGCATTGGAATTGGAAGAAGAGGAACCGGAAGAAAAACCTGTGAAGAAGACAAGTAAAAAGAAACCGGAACCCGAAGATGAAGAGGAAGATGAAAAGCCCGTAAAGAAAGGCAAGAAGAAATCATCCGATGATGAAGAATGCCCTCATGATGGGACATTCGGAGTAGACACAGATGATCTTGATGAATGCTTTGAATGTGAACTTTACGAAGCATGTTTGGCAGCAAAAGAAGCAGCAGCAAAGGAAAAGAAGAAAAAGAAGTAATCAAACATTGATAGCGTAATGATAAAACGAGAAGGGGTTATGGATTAGTCTGTAACCCCTTTTTTGAGATAAAGGAGGATTCAATGAGATTCATGCAGAAGATCAAAAGTAAAATCTGTGTCTGGTTAGGAATTCATCAGGCAATAGCTATTTTAAGAAATAATATAAACAGTTTGGATAATAGACATATAAAAATGAATCAGAAATTAGCTGAATTGGATGTAAGGTATCAAAATCTTGTTGCTATTGGAGTTGACGTTGGAATTAAAGATCAAACAGCAATTGTGATTGCTACAAAGTTGAACGGGGGCTATGTAAAAATTATTGATACTCGTTTAGGTACGTATGAAGAACTTAAATGTTTAATATCAGAAATGGAATTAAGATATGGAAGCAAAGCTGTTGTTGATGTTCCATTGCACATGAAACACCACTTTAACAAATGTGGTTCAGGGAGATTTTAAAATGGCTCGGACAACAAGCACAAAAAGCGTTGTTTCACAAATCAAAGCTAAATCCAAAAAGAAAGCTGTGGAAGAAAAGAAACCTATCACGGCTGAATACTTCATATCATCCGGTTCTACTCTTTTAAATCTTGCCTTAACAGGAAATCCTTTTTACGGTTGGCAGCTAGGTAAGATGGCAAACATTATTGGGGATTCAGGCACAGGTAAAACCCTCCTTGTTTTAACTTCACTTGCAGAAGTAGCACATAACCCAAAACAAACAGATGTTGAGCTTGTATTTGACGATGCAGAGAACGCATTAGAGTTTGACCTTGAATCATGCTTTGGAGAGGCTACAGAAGGACGCACAGAAATACTTGATCCTCCTAGTGAGAACATAGAGCAGTTCAGTGATAGACTGTCTGTAACAATCGCTAAAGGCAATCCATTCGTATACGTCCTTGACTCCTTTGATGCACTAGGTTCTGAAGCTGATACAAAGCACATTGAATCAGAACGCAAGATAAGGATGGGACAAAGTAAGAAGGAAAGTTCAGGAAGTTATGGAACAGCAAAGCCTAAGATTGCTTCACAAATGTTGCGGGAAGATTGTGGAAAATTGAAAAGGTCAAAAGGTGCTTTGCTGATTATCAGTCAGACAAGGGACAACTTAACCCCAGGCTCATTTGAAAAGAAAACAAGAAGTGGAGGAAAGGCTTTAAAGTTCTATGCAACACATGAGGTTTGGATCATTCTTACAGGAGCTATTAAAGCTAAGAATAGAAGGATAGGGGCTGAATGTCTTGTAAAAGTTTCCAAGAATAAAATTACTGGGAAGAAAAGAGAAATTAAGTTTAATGTGTATGATAGTTATGGTGTTGATGATATAGGAAGTATGGTTGATTTCCTTTTAGCAGAAGAGATATGGAAAGGAGGGGGTAAAGCGAACATTGATACAAAAGGGGATTTAGTTAGTAAGTCTATCAGCAGGGGGAAGCTGATTGAAATGATTGAAAGCAAAGGTTTGGAAAATAGACTTAAAAATATAGTAGGTCGTGTTTGGAATGAAATTGAAGAAAGTCTGAAGGTTAAAAGGAAAAAAAGATATGCCTAGAAAGAAAATAGTGAATAAACAGCCTACAAGATTATATTGTGGGCTTGACCTTAGTTTGACGGCAACAGGTGTTGTTATCATCAATCAATCCGGTGTAGTAGTTCACAAGCAGGTTATCAAAACAAAAGTAAGAGGTATGGAAAGACTTTTCGTAATCAGAAACATCATTGCAGATATTTACAAGCGGTTTGCAATCAATTTTACCTGTGTAGAAGGTTATAGCATGGGGAGTAGGAATGGAAAAGCATTTGATATAGGAGAACTTGGAGGAACCATTAAATTATTTCTATGGTCAAGAAAGCATGATTATTACCCAATACCCCCAACACAGGTAAAGAAGTATGCAACAGGGAAGGGGAATGGGGATAAAAACAAAGTCATGCTTGCCGTGTTCAAAGAATGGCAATTTGAAGGGACTGATGATAATGAGGTGGATGCTTTTGTTTTGGCTAATATAGCAAGAGCCGTTAAATCAAACATAGTAATGCGGAAGTATCAGGCAGAAGCAATTATTAGTATCAGAAAAGAAATTAACAAAGGGGTTTAAAATGTCCCTAAATAGAGTAACTATAGAAGGATTCCAAAGTCATAAAAAGACGGTGCTTGATTTCCATGCCGGTGTCAATGCTATATCAGGGGATACCGGACATGGAAAGACGGCAGTAGTAAGGGCAATCAAATGGTGTATTTTAAATGAATGTGATGATTCAGCATTCATACGGCATGGACAATCAGAAGTATCTGTTAAATTGGAATTTAGTGATTTCACTTTGGAGCGTATTAGGAACACAACAGGCAACATCTACAAACTTACCATTGGAGGTAAGACAGAAACATTCAAAGCATTCAAGCAAACTATTCCATCTGACATTGTTGATATACTCAACATGAATCAGATCAATCTTCAAGAACAACTTGATTCCCATTTCCTGATTTCAAAAACTCCCGGCGAACGGGCTAAGATGTTGAACAATCTTGTTGATCTTTCCATCATACATGAGTCTATTTCTGGAATCAAAAAAGAAGCATTGCAGAACAGCAGGGACATTGAAAACGTAACAGAACAGATAGAAGAAAACAGGAAAGCGTTTGGGGCTTTCAAATTCCTTGTTCAGCTTGAAAAAGATGTTGAAGCATATGAAGTGTTGCAAGAACAGTTTGAAAAGGTCACAGAAGCTAAAGATGAACTCTCCAACATGATAGAAAGAGTAGAAGAATTGAAGGAACGTGCTGAATCATATTCTGACCTGATTAGCATGTCTTCCAAAGTTGATCGGGTTTTGAAATCGGTTGAAGAGTACAAAAAGCAAGCAAGACAATTAATTACAATTGCTCATTTGATTAATAGCATTTGTGACAGTAAAGAAGAGTATCAGAAGTTTGAAGCATTGATTGAATTGGAACCGAAAGTAAAACAAGCTGTTGATTTAGTAATGTCGATTGATAAAATATACGGATTGATTGAAAAACAAAAAGACCTCATGCAAGAGATAGAAAGAAGAGAAATAGATGTAGCTGAATTGGAAACTGAATACATCGAAAAATTACCGGAGGAATGTCCATTATGTGGGAATCAGATGATACAGGAAATATCATAGATGCCATTTTGGAAGCCAAAAAGAAAATGGAACAAGATACGGGTCTAAAACCTAGATTTATTGATATAGGAATTAAAGCGCATGAGAATATGAAAGAAGTAATAAAGACATGGAAAGGTGTTAGAGTTCGTGTTTTTTCAGAAGGCGCGATTGTAGAAGATTACGTTGTTAAATAAGAGGTGGGAATGAGAACTAAAAATAGAAGAGATAGGATATTAGCAATCTTTGTATCAGACATGCATTTAAGGGAAACGGCTCCAGAATGTAGAAAGGATGATTTTCTTGAAGCACAAACAAAAAAATTACGATGGCTTTCTAAGCTACAAGTTCAGAACAATTGCCCTGTACTTGTTGCCGGTGATCTTTTTGATTATTGGAAGCCTAGTCCTTGGTTACTTGCTTATGCTTTGCGTGAGCTTCCATCTGGAATTATCGCAATTCCTGGCCAACATGATCTTCCCGCACATAGCCTTGAACAAATAGAGAAATCTGGAATACAAGTTCTTGCTGATGCAGGGAAGATTGACTTACTTCTTGGAACTGATGAAGATAGTTGTGATATAAATGGAATGATGTATCAAGGATTTCCTTGGGGAGTTGAGTTAAAAGGAACAGATAGAGGTTTTGGAGAATCAATTGCTATTGCTCTTGTTCACAAGTTAATATATAAAGCAAAAGAATTACCTTTCCCTGGTGCTGATGAAGTTGGATATTCAGTACGGGGAATTGTAAAACAACTTCCAGGATTTAATATTATAATTACTGGCGATAACCACCAGACTATATTTGCACAAGTAAATGACACTATCGTTGTGAATTGTGGAAGTTTTATGAGAACTACTGCGGCGCAAGCAGATCATGAACCTAGCGTCTTCCTTCTGCATGAAAATTTCAACGTCACACAGCTTAAAATACCTATCTCCAAAGATGTTATCAGCAGGGAACACATTGATAGAAAGAAACAGAAAGAAACCCGTATATCAGCTTTTGCTGAAAGATTGAATAAGCGTGTGGAAATAGGTTTAAGTTTTGAGCATAATCTTAAAAAAGTTATCAGGAAAAACAACATATCAAAAGCAGTTCAATCTAAAGTGTGGGAGGTATTAGATGGGTGCAAAGATAGAAAAACATAGTATCCGCAATATCAAATGTCATGTATGCGAACATGAGTTTCGTTGTAAACAGATTGCACAGTATATGATTGACTGTCTCAATGCTATATCTAAAGAAGAACCTATCCCTGATTGTCCATTTTTTGAAGAAGAAAAGAAAACAGGAAAGGAAGTTTACAATGACTAAAAAACCTCATACAAACTTTGAGATACTTATGGGGCCTATGACGCTTGAAGGGGCATTATGGAAAGGTGTATCAGCTTGTTTGCTAGAAGATAAAAAGACAGGACATATTTGTGTTGTTACGGCACCTGATGAAAAGCAATTGCAATTCTTTTGGAAAAAGTTGACTGATGATAAATTGAATATATCTATGACTAAAACAACAATAGGCAATTACGAGTTTATTCAGAAGCAGGAAATGTTTTGGTATTACGATAGAATTCAAGACTTTTGTTTTTTTGGAGAAGACACACAAAGAACAAAAGGAGTATCAAAAATAGGCGTAGCAGAACGCAAAACAATTGCAGAATGTAGAATCCTTTTGAGGAAGTTAGGTTGGGACAAAGAAGATATTTTAAGCACAACAATACAACTTGAAGATGATATTCCATTCTAAGGAGGATTTATGGCAGTGAATGTGGAAGACCTGATTAAACTGAAGAAGAGGATTGAAAAAGCAAAGTTGGATCAAGCTACGGCTGAAGGAGCTTTACAACAGTGTATGAAACAACTTGAAACAGAATATGGATGCAAGACACTGAAACAAGCGCAAAAGAAATTGGAAGAAATGACGGAAGAGCATAAGAAACTGGAAAAGGGAATTAAAAAAGCGATAGAAGAATTGGAGGAGAATTATGATTTCTAAAACTACTGTAATTGTTACTGATGCAGAAATGATGAATGTTCCTGTAGCAAATCAAGAATCTTACATAATCAATAAATTGGAAAAGTTTGATATTCCAATGAAGATTCTAGGGGATAAAAAGTCAGTTGATTTATCAAAAGGTACTTTGGAATCTTACCCGGATTATGAACGAAGCATAACAAAATTCATCTTTACTGTGAAAGAAACCGTATGAGGGACTACAGGGAATTTCTGACCCGTTACAAGGGACAACGAGAACAAGTAAGGGTAAGGCAAGGGGAACTTAAAAAGAAGCTCTTACAGCTTCAATCTGAACGCTTGGAGATAGAACAGGCAAGCGTGATAATACAGGAAACTGCTCAACTAACACAAAAAGAGCTACGCTACCAAATTTCAGAGTTGGTAACTCTTGCATTGACGTCCATATTTGAAGACCCTCCTGAATTTGAAGTAGGGTTTGAACAACGTAGAAATCAGATGGAATGTGATATGCATTTTGTAGTTAATGGAAATTCTGTTCATCCTTTAACCGCAAGTGCAGGTGGTGAAGCTGATGTTGCAGCATTCGCTTTGCAGATAGCTTTATGGTCATTGAAGACAAACAGAACAAGACCGTTATTGGTACTTGACGAACCACTTAAATTTTTGAAGGGGAAGAATTATCCAGAAAGAGGGGCAAGATTAATCAAAGACATATCGGATAAATTAGGGATTCAGATCATATACGTTACCCACATTCCAGAACAGGTAGAATCAGCAGACAATGTAATCATAATAAAAAAGAAAAGGGGAATTAGTTATGGAAGTGTTTCTGATCGGTGAAAAGGCATTGATTGCACATCCTAGTGGTGAAACAAGAATTATTGGATCAGACATACCTTGTAAAGAACCAGCAATCATGCTTTTGATCCCTATGGCGTCCGGTTTATCAGCACCTATCATTGCTATGGTCGAAGAGTTGCAAAGGGCTGACAAGAAGTATGAGCATGATCCAATGACTAATATGAATGTAGGATTCAAAACTATTATGAGTGAGGTAACAGAACTTGACAGGGAAGTAACAAGATTTACATATTCAACAGGAAATATGGAATGGTTAAAGAAAGAGGTTATTCAAGTTGGAGCTATGTCTTTAAAATTCTTTCGGGACATATGCAAAGCTATGTAAAGGGGAGATAAAATGATACACGAACTTAAAACTGATTCAGCAGTATTTCAAGCAGTAAAAGAAGGTCGTAAAAACTTTGAAATTAGAAGGAACGATAAGCATTTTGTAACAGGTGATTTGTTAGTCCTCAAAGAAACAGAAAATGATGGTGCTGATATGGCTGAATTTGGCTTACCATTGATTTATACCGGCGAAGAATTGGTTGTTACTGTTGAGTATGTTTTATACGGGCCTATCTACGGTTTAGAAGCTGGTTGGTGTATTATGTCTATATCACTCTGATATTTAAAAATGACTGTGTAAATAAGAAAAGCCCCTCTTGTTTTTTTTCAGGAGGGGCTTTTCTTATTTACGGTTTGTTTGGCTGTTCTATAATGACGTTAGGTGTATTTGCATCACCTCTTCTTATATTGTTCTCCTTCAAGAATTGTTGTCCTTTCACTAACTCTTCCAATATCCTCATTTGTTTTTGTTCCATTTCTGAATATTCTTCTTTTCCATCTTTCGTGAATGAAACCCCATTAAAATGTAAATAAGCCATAAGCAGACTAAACACAATTAATGCCGGTAATCCAATATCTATCAGTTTTTCTACACGGGTTTTAAAAAAGCCTTTCACTTCTTCATCATCCTTTACTAAAGTTTTTACTGATGCTTTTAAACTCGTAATATCATTTTTGATTGTTTCCAATATGATAGTATCCATAGTGGCCCTCTTTTGACAGAGATCATGCTCCAAGGTGATCCGCATACTGTCTTTAGTTAAACTATCAATTCGTTTGTGAGCCGCATCAATCTTTCCATCAATTTTCAGCAAGGATTCATGTCTAGCTGATTCATCAGCAACACGATCAATGTGTTTTCGGATTTCAGAAACATCTTCAACCATACCGGAAACTCTTGTCCGATATTCAGTTAATTCATTTTCTGCTATCCGAAGTCGTTCATCCAATTCTTTCAATTCCAATGGCATAGAATCCTCCGGTGCTTGTATGGGTCAGATTATCCCTGCGCTTTAAGAAAAGCGTGTAATGTATCCGCCATTTGTAAACTTGCCTCATTCGGTGGTGGGTGAACTCCATTTGTCTGTCTGTTTACCATTACTAAGCTACGGCTATTCACTGGTGTTGCTGCTACAGAAGTCCACATCCCATTAACCGTATCCATATTACAATTCATAGGAACAAGATATATCTTTCCAGCAGTTCTGTTTTTAAATTGATTGATTACTTGTCGATTCCAAATTGATAGGTTGCGTCGATACCTCCAACGAGTCTGTTCTGAAGTATAGTTTGCACCAAATGCATCTTGATTAGCCGTTGGAGGTATAGTTATCATAACTCCAATTTTGATGTTACTATCATATGCGTGTATATTTGCAAACATAGATTCCCATTGAGCCATTGCTGCCGTAGTCTTAGCAATCACAGCAGCATCATCAAACAGATGAAATATGTCATTAATACCTAATGCTAGAAAAACCCAATCGGGTGCTGTGTAGCTATTAGCAGCCATGTAGGAACTGAAACTAAATGACCCTGTAAATACAAACGGACTTGTAACATCAGTATAATATTTATCTGTATCCCAACCACCACGACCTTCATGTTTGACAATTGACCCAGCTAATGCGGCCTGAGTTGGTACAGTTTGAGTCCATGAGGCGCCCTCAACTGGCGTAACTCCGGTTGAAGGAGCTTTTGCGTACCAAAGACCGTATCCCGCCGGATGTAATACTAAATCATTTGTAGCGTAAGGTACTCCAACATTCCAAAGTCCCTGATAAGGAGCACTCAATTGTGTTCCCATCAAAGTTATGTCCATCGGATCACCAGCACCAAACAGATTTAGCAATTCTCGGATATAGTATCCGTTGGCAGTTACCGAATCGCCAATAAATAAACATTTTCGATTAACGCCAGTTCCAGCGGATGTAGCAACTACCGTCAATGATGTAGAAGTGGTAGCAAAAATTGGTTCTTTGTTTTTCAGCAATCTGGCGTCTATAGTTAGTGTCGTTGTGGTAGTGCCAACAGCATTAAGCATCCATCGTTCTGTTTGTTGTATTCCTACTGTACAAGTGCAATCCCAATTAATGGCTGGAATATCTCCAGACAATATGTTGTCAAAGTAAACAGACATTTCCCGACCCACTATTGCATATATGTTGGGAGGCAGTAACAAGTCTATTGAGGGTAACAAATTAGCTTGAACTATTGGGTCACATTGGGTATGCCCAACACTTCCCGCTTGAACACTGGTAGGTATAAGAACCGTTGCTGTTGATGCTACGGGGCTAGTTGCCAACCAAGTTTCAATAGCTATTTGAGGATTGCCACTATAGCTGTTCCAAGCACCTGTAACACCATGTTTATAATAAGAAACACTCGCAAAATTGGATATTGTACCAAAGCCCTCACCACAATCTGCATAAGCCCCATTCACATCTTTGGCATAATACCCGATGAAGTAGGTTGCTCCAAAATTAGTTTGATTTAAAGTTTTCAATGCTAACGTAGTGGGGTCACGCAGTAGTATTTCTACACCCTGTAGCAAATTCAATGTATCACATACTCGAACGGAGCCAGTAGCCAGAATTGTGCCAACAGAATCGGTATTGCGTACTTCAACATAAATTGTGTGCCAAAGTTTGGTCGGTGTAGCGGTTCTTCCAACTAACGGCAACCGAATCATATTAAAACTAACAGTACCCGGAGTAGTAAATTTAGCCCCATAACCTGAAAAGGACAAAGCTCTATAACCGGCAGAAACATTGACAGCGGCATAAGCAGCAGTTTTGGCTGAAGCAGTTACAGTATCAATAGTTGCTAAACCATTTTTCAACCAAGTCAAGTCTGACCGTAAATCAGATAAGGCATAAGTAACCAAAGGATCAAAATCATAGAAGGTGGCTGCTAAACCATTGACCTCTCCACCAACAGTATTCCAAGTTCCTTCTGCAAGTGCTGTAGTAGTGTACTTTTCAGGGTATGTAGCAACTAAGGCTTTATCAGTCGTTATTGCAATGTCGCAGTTACGCAATCGTTTGGTATGTCCTACCGATTCAAATGCTAAATAAAACGCAGATGTTGTTATCAGACTTGGTGTGAGTTGCACCGGAAATACAAACAGATGATAGCCAGAACGAGTAACAGACCGAATTGCTGATGTTATAGTTGTAAGAGTAGGAGTCAGAATAGAAACCCTTACGTCAACAATTTCATCTTCAATCTGAAGGTATAGTTTAACCGCTTGGAATTTCTGGGCAGCATAATTAACAGCAGAAGCATATCCGGCGAAAGTAGATGCTAAAGCTCTTGCAGCTATATATGTGCCAGGCTCAAGTCCTTTGACCAAATCTGTAAGCAGATTGTTTTCCATGGAAGAGGTTTTAGTTTCCAAAGATGTTGCTCTAGCTTCCACCGCTGTTGATCTATTTTCAACTAAAGCCACTCTATCAAATGCAGACTGTACTAATACTCCCCCAATCTTTGCCCAATAACCAATATTAGCGGCGGTAGTATCAGCATTGACCCAAATCAAAGCGTTAGCCGGTATATTAGTCAAATCGGCTGTTGCAAGTGCTAGTGTGTTATACGCCTTAAATAAGGGTGTGGCTGCGCTTATTGCCGCCGCTGATGCTGAATTTGCGGCAGATGTAGCCGAGTTAGCTGCGGCTGTTTGTGCCGCATTGATAGGTCCCATATCAACCAAGGCAGCACTTACAGCCTGACCTGTGCTGATTTTAAACATATCTACCCAAGCCGTATTAGTTGCATTGCGTATCTTTAGCAAATCATTTGGAATATCAGGCCACCACATCAGGGGGTATTTTACGGGAGGTTCAGAATTACCCGCATTGTTAGTAACTGCTGCTGCTAATGCTTCATTTATCTTTTCTATTACAGTTAGACCTGTATTAGATTCCGTGGTACTTATTACATAGTTGTCTTGAGCCATAAATAATCTACCCCCAAAATTTAAGTGTTATTGAGTTGTCTTTCAAATCCGCAGTAATGCCAATTAAAATCATTGGCTTGTTGATATAACCAAATCTACTGTTAAATTGGATACCTGCTGCCATACCTAAACGCAACATTGTGAAATCTAACGTATGACTTATTAATTTGACATTGATAGTATCTCTTCGTGTGCTGAACAGATTACATTTTCGTTGAGCTTCATCAGAAACATCTTGGACAAAATATGTCTCGACTTCCATTATTTTGGATAGTCTGTGTTTTTGTTTTGTAACTATATTTTCCTTTAAAACTGTTCTCCATTCATTAGTGATAAATGATCTATAATAGGGGGTTGTGAGAGTAGCCAATCCTGTTTTTTGCACAGTATAGCATTTTTGATATTTTAAACGAACCCCCCTAACTGGAATATCTTCAGTGTTTTGAAATTCTAGTGATTCTATTTGATTATTAGTCAAGGTAAAATCAATAGGTAACGTAGATGGTTCTCTGATCTGGAAAATCCTAAATTTTCCAGTATTGTCAAAATAGTAACAGCATCCAGGAGATTGACAGAGTTTGTCCAAAATCTGCATGGCAGTTTCACTATCATCTTGAATCAAAATACCCAAAGGATCATCAGCTAATTCGTCAACATCACGCATATCATCCAATGAGTACCTATCTAAAGGCCACGAAAGATACCCTGCTATGATAGCATGTACCATACTTCCTATGGTACTTTGCCATCCACTCATGTCCATACAAGATACTGTAACGAGTGTAGGTTGAGAGCCAAATCGGATATAACCTTCTTTTCTGTATATCCTGCATTTGCCCTCACTAGGCTGGTTTTCCATCATTTCTTCTATGCTTGTGTATTCATCCTCTTGCTCAATAACAATGCCGCAATCGAATACCGAGACATTGTTGATACCAGACCTGTTCATCCCCCAGCCATCTTTGAAGGCCCCTTCAAGGGTTAGCCCAAAAAAGTTGGTTATGCCAGCAAAATCAGTAATGCCCGCCCAATCAGTAATTAAATCCTGTTTGCCTGGAGACGGTGCTGATACAGAACAAATCAACTTATAGGTGTTTACCCACTGAACTGAAACTTGAAACACTTGCCCTAATACTAACTGCTTCATCTTATCTTTAAGATCATCAGCAGTACCTTCCAAACCGTCTGGTAAAACATTATCACCCTTATATGTTGCTAACGGCAAAGGGATTTGCAATTCAATCATTTTATCTCGCCAAGGTATTACTATTGTTTCTTCATTGTATCCTTGAATATTTGGAGAGGGTCTATCAAGGGACCCATTAAATATCATAGTCCAATCATTTGGGTATGCTGCTGTATTCATCAAGGTTGCCTCAATTCGCCGTAATGTTGCCGACCTACCATCAAAAGCATAATCTAGCATATAATCATAAACACCTCCATTATTATTCAACACGATTTCCCCATAACCTATGGAGGCTTTGCCAAATGATTTTCCATCTTCAAAACAGGAAATTGAGTAGTTCCCTGGTTGTATAAGACCCCCTTCAAAAATTTTTGAAGGGGGGGTATCAGTTACTTTTGTGATAAGTTGAGGGTTGGATGAAATATATATCTTTAATACTTCAGAACCCGTATGTGCTTCAATTTCCAAAGCATACGCATAATTTATATCCATTGGAATTGTCATTACGCCGCCTTCTGAACCACTCTGCGAAGCGGTGATTCAATATCTGTAAGTTTTTTTATCACTTCTCGCAACAGTTTATTTTGCTCTTTCAATTCTGCTAATTCTTCATCATTATCAGCTTTGCCCGTCATTTTAACACCAACATTGCGACCATCAGGAAGGGGTATAACAGCTTCATTGTACGACCCCTCTCCAGCGAGTGACGGTCCACTTGTGATGCCTCCATTTGCAAAGCCCGGCAAACCTGCTGCTATTTTAAGATATGTAAGAGCGTCTTTAATATCTAATACTTCGTCTTTATTGATATCAAAGGACATATCTTTTGGTTTATTTCCAATAACCATATCCATAACATTACTTGCCGTTTGTTGTGCTATCATCTTTTGCAAATCTATTGAGGTTATGTTTGTGTTTGTTTTGATAGACTCTAACAGTGAAATTTGCTGTGTGAGTTTATCAATTGTAATATCACCTGTTATTCCAGCTTGTTCTCCAAGTGCTTTTGTCACTGTTAAATAATCAGCTTGATATCCTGCACCCGAAGCATTAGCTTGTCTGCTTGCTGTTAATAACGCTTGTCCAAGTGCCGGTATGTTTGCCTTATCCCCTTTTGCTAATGCTGCTGCAAAAGCTGCTTGACTTTCATGATATAAAGTCTCGGGAGATTTTGAAGATAAACTTCCCGTTATAATGGATTTCAAGACAGAAGCCGCATTGCTAGCATTTGTGAGTGTAGCTGATCTAGTTGCATCATTCAGGGTTTTAACAGAAGCCGCAATAGTATCCGCTACTTTCTTTACTGCTGCTGCATATTCCAATTGCTGCACTTTTGCTAATTTGGCTACATCATATCCTTTTGCAATATAATCTTTCATTTCCTTCTGTTGAGCTATTTGTAAATCAAACAAATCAGCTTGATCTGTCATTCCTGTTGCTTTCAAGAATCTCGATTGAAGATCATTATTGCTATCTGCTACGGCTTGCGCTAATTCTTCAGCTTGTTTTTGGATATCAGCAAAAGCCGGTGCAATATCCATCAAAGCTGCAAAAAGTGATGCCCCACGTTCTGTGGTCAAATCAAGTGAATCCACTAACTTAATGAATTCAGCATTAGTTTTTGGAATAGACATTGAAGCATCAACAAAGGTATTTGCTCTGCCCCAATGTGTTATAGCGATTTTCCCATACGCAGCATTCATTTCAGCAAAAGCAGTATTGACTTGTCGTTGCTCTTGTTTAGCTTTCATTGCTGCTTGTTCTTGATCTGTAAACATGGAAGTAAAGTAATCGTCAACCTTGCTGGCAAATTTCTCTGCTCCACCCATCATTTCTTGCAATTTATAAGCAGCATTAGCACCTGTAAGTGTAGATGCTATCAAAGTAGCACCTATCTTTTCCAATCCTTCGTTAGAAGATTGAAGGGCCGTGGATAAACGCACTAAAGCATCAAATGCATTTTCTCCATAAAATGCAAAATCTTTCAATCCTATTACAGTTTTAGCTAATTCATTGGATGCAGACTCCAACCACTTTTCCAATTCTTTGTTTATTTCATCTGCCGTTTTGCCTCTTGTATCTATTTTTACTTCAGGCAATGATACTTGTCCCAACAGTCCTTTATCAACCTTAGTTCCCATTACGGCTGATGCTTTGTATATTGTTGACATGAGACTATCAACAACTTTCTGTATTGTTCCAGTTAATTCCGGGGTATTAACATATGAAGTATCATGAGAATCTCCAGAAAACCATCCTCCATCTGTTTTAACTGATTGATATCCACGAGCACTAGCTTGAGATCCTTTCAAAGCTAATGAAATACCTAATCCTTCAATTGATTTCTCACCTCCAAACATACCCCCAAATAAACCACCTGTAGCTAACATTCCTGGAATTTCTAAAGCACTTTTACCAAAATTCTCCAAACTAGATAGGTACGTCATAGGTTTGAACGTACTTGACCATAATTTGAAAGCAGATGTTTTATTGTTTTCAGTATTTTCAGTAGCTAAACTTCCACCTAACAAGGACATAAAACTACCGCTACTAAACAAGTCCGATATCTTAATAAGACCATCTGCTACTTTTCCAAGAGCAAGTGAAGTGTCTTTAGTATTTGTTGCTATATCAGATAGCATTTGTTCTGACATAGAATCATGTACTGAAGCATATTTAGCCCCAATAGAACCCCCAACAGAACCCCCTGTGGAAGAACCTCCTCCACTAAAAGAACCTGCTGATATGTTCGATACCGTTCCTCCACCTCCGAATGATGTTGAAGCTATTTGTGCTATCTGTATCGCACCTACAGCAGCAACAATGGCAGCCCTGAAATTTGCTGTGTACGGATCACCGCTTGAATACTGATTCATGATACCTGCTGCTGTTGACATGACCGCCGCAGCAAGGTTAAATGCCTTGGCTGTTTCAAATCCTTTCCTTGATGTTTGATCTTGCGTATCTGCTAATGCTTGAAATGCTCCACCTGCTGCTCCAACATAAGCAGAGGTCATAGCCATATTACTCTTCATTTCATTCTTTGTGCCATCCATATTCTTGACAGTATAATCTTTCTTTACTGCTACAAGAACACCTTCCAATGCTGCTAACTGTGGGACAGCTTTCTTCGCATGAGACAATACATCAGCCCATGATGCTGTATCTGCATCATTCTTTATCTTTGCTACTTTTTGCGCTGATTCTATCCGAGAATCATCAGATTCTTTTTGATACCTTGCTATATCAGCAATCGCATTTTTTTGTTGCTCTGTTCCATTGTACTGCACTGATAGATATTTTTCTTCTGCTGCTATCTTCCTTTGTATTGCTTCCTGTATCTGATTCTGTGCATTTCTTTCCACAGCAAGCGCATTTTTTGTTTCTTCTCCTGTTGTAGCAAATTCCCCAGTTTTGTTCTTTCCAACCAATGATGCTTGATTCATGTAATGAGCATTATCCAATTTCCGTAATGCTTCCATTCTTACCGCTAATTGATACTCTTTTGTTGCTTCACGAACCTTTTCATTCCGAATTGTCAAAAGGGTCTGTTCGTCTTTGATAGACTGTGCTACCAAGTCAGCCCCTTTAAGCTGTAGCGTGTTTGCTGCAATAGCGGCAAGGTTCATGTCTTCCTGAATATCTAAAGCCTTCTTACGGCCTGTATTTTGCGCTTCCATGTCCTTTCGCTTTGAAATCACTTCAGACAACTTAGCTTCAGCCTGTGTTTCCTCAACTAACAACCTGTTATACTCTTTCCTTGCTGTATTCTTGCTTTCAGGTGTTGTGGCTGAAGCATAGGCATCGGCAGATGCATCCACTTGTCCCTTGATCGTATTTAATGTATCTTTGGCTTTATTGACTTCTGCTTTGGCTACTTTATCCTGTGACTCATACATCATTTGCTCATAATCTTTTTGGAACATTTGATAAGCGTTGTACTTATTACGCAGTTCTGTTATTTCTCTTGTGCTTGCTGATTTAACAAGCGAGAACTTAAATTCCAAATCTGCTAAATCCAACTTACGTTGTTCATCCCGATACTCTTTATTCTGTGTTGCATTGTAGTTATTGATCCTATCTATTTCTTTTTGTGTCTTACTATCATCTTCAGGCTTTGGATCATTCGCTACATATTTTGTTGCTGTTGAATTTCTTTGTTCAATAGCCTTCTTCATATCCAAAATTTTATTCGTTGTATCCCGTATCTGTATTTCCAATCCACGAACATTATCTTTAGCATCAGTTGCATGTACTGATATTGCTTTTCCTGTATCTTTGAAAGAATCCCTTGTTTCTTTAATTGGGCCTCCCATTTGACGCAATTGCATCTGCATTCCAGCAAGTGCTAATTCTGAATCTCTGATTGCTTGTGCTTCTTCTACAGATGCTCCGATAACATCATGCGAACTAGCCATTCCTCCCCTAGTTCCAGTTTCCGTTGTTTTCTTATTTTCAAGTTCTTTGTTATGCTGTTTGATCTTTTCAGTAAGTCTTTCAATACTATGTTCCATTCCAGGGTCTAATGCATCTTTAGCATTGTTTCCCCAAATAGACCATGCCGTTGCACCTAACATCAATGCCGTTGTTACAGCACCTAAAGGCCCACCTAATCCCCCTATGATTGAAGCTAACCCCCCTTTTGCTGCTGCAAGCCCACGACTTGCAATACTCGCTGAATTCGTTGCAATCGTGCTTGCCTCTATAGCGGCTGTTTCTGCTGCTGTTGCTGCTGTAGCGGCTATTTCTGCTGCAACCAATTGTGTTTGTGATGCTGCAAGCTGTTTCCCTAAAATAGCTGATTCATTCATTGCTGCATTATGTAATTTTGTTATTCCGGTCAATTCTGTTTCAGCAACAGTCAATGATTGTATTGCTGCTTGTTCTGATTTGGAAAGCATCGTCAAACTTCTTTTCAAATTTGCTTCTTCTTTTTTCAAAGCAAGCTGTTCCACTTGTGATACTGACTTAATGTTTCCGAGATTACTTTGACGTACTGTTTCATATTCTGCTTCCGCTACAGCTAACTGTTGAGTTTCAATCTTTAATTGATTTTTCCAAGCAGCCTCTTCCATACTAAGAGCATTTAATTTTGATGAATTGCCAACGGAGTTCATCAATCTTTCTTTTTCTGTTGCAATCAATTCCAATTCAACTATTGTTTCATTTCTCTTTATCTGTGCTAACTCAACAGCCCTTGCAGCTTCACTTGATTGAACTACTGCTAATTCCTGGGCATTAGCTAATTGAGTAGCTACCGATGCTTGTCGTGCAGCATTTAATTCCAACTCTGCTTGTTTTGCTGCTACTTTATAAGCTGTTCTTTGCACTTCCGTTGCTGCTAATGCTGCATTTGCTTCCATCTGTGCTACATCATCACTTAAAGCCTGTACTCTTGCTCCATGTATTTCTTGTTCGGCAAGCAGACCAACTTTTAAAAACTGTGCTCTTGCGAGTTCTTCTTTTGCTGCTGCTGCTGTTACTACTGCTTTTTCTTTTTCCGTTTCCATTGCTAATCTAAGCTGTGTTAATCGAACTGATTCAGCCTCATAAACAGAGACAACACTAGCCCTTTGGGTAGCGTTAGCAGCAGTATTTTTTTCAGTTTCAACAGTCATCATGTTTTGCATAATTGTGCTTGCAGACATAATAACTTTATACCCAACGTAAGCCTCAACTACAAACTTGATTGCATCTGCATGTTCCCAAATAAACTTAGAAAACTGCACTATGTCATGAACAATGATCTGAATAGTTTGCCCAATTGATTTCATCTGGGATTCCCATTCAGGACTCATTTTCATTGTTTTGTTCTTTTCATCAATCGTAAACATGGAAGCCGTTATCTCTTTCAATTCAAATTTGATAACGTCAAACATGCCTTCAAACATCTTACCGGATACTTGCTGTGACATATCCTTGAAGTTAGACCACAAACCTTTCCATGTATTCATGGATGCTTCACCAGCTACACGGAAACCTTCAAGTCTGCCCATAAGGAATGTGAAAAGCCCTTCAGCATTTCCCTTGTACTCCGCTATATCTTCATTTCTCAATCCAAGAACAGTAGCAATACGGGAGTTTCTTGGATTGATTGTCCCAAGCAACAATGATCTTGTTTCTTCAGCCATCTGATTAAACGGAAGTCCAATTGCTCCCGCTGCCTGAACCATTGCAAGTGTAAAGTCCATTACCTTTTGCTTATCGAATCCACGAGACATAGCCACAGGAAGGGTAGTTTGATAAGCTACTATCAATTCATCCAACGTGGCTATTGTTTTAAGGTTTGCAAAACGCAATTGATCTATAACCTGCAATGATTCATTTTGGGCAACTTTCAATGCTGTTTGCCCTTGCAATACCTTCCCTGTTATTTGATCTATGTATGATCCTGAAACAAGAAAAGAGGATGCAATCCCCAATGTTGATGTTTCAATCAATCCCAAGTAGTTTAAGGACTCTTTCGCATAGTTCCCTAGTGCTTGTATTGCCGTAACAAGTCCATAGATTCCTACAGCCGCTCCAGCGATTCCATACAGCACTTCTTTCATTTCAACTAAGTGTCTTTGTGTGTTGTCAGCACTATTTGAAATATCTTCAAGGGAACGCTGAACAACTCTGGCTCCAGTTTGAGCACCAGAGCCGTCTATCCCAACCCTTAGATAAGTTTCTTGCCCTGCTACGGCTCCAGTTGTGTCGCTCATATATTCACCCTATTTTGGAGATTTTTTTAAAACTTCTTGGAGGTAGGTGCTATCCATGGCTTGAATAATTAAAACTGATTCTTCTCTATCAGAAACATCAAAAATCAAATGTTCATCAAGCCACTTCAAAATGTAAGGATAGGGTATTACTGATGCTGAAGCTGATGTATAATTTCTACTACTGCTTAATGTGTTGAATGCATCCATAAATCTTTGCTGCCAAGGAGTCAAAGTTGGGCGGCTTGCTAAGGCTGTGCCTGGCGTTATTTTGCCTTCAGCCTTAGCAAGCTGTGTCAACATTTCAAGTTTACTTCCCCAAGTTGCGTTCCATTTGACAGCATTGGTTAGTTTTTTACTGCATCCTCAACAATGGCTGTTTTGAAGGTTGCAAAAGAATCAGCCTGTTTCTTAATGTCACGGAACAACCGGCGACCCTGCTTAAATACATGGGTGATGTTTTCCCTTGATACCGGAAGGATTGCAAAATCTTCCCCATAAATACCAGGCTTGAAGATCAGTTCACCGGATTCATCACGCCCATCAGCTACAGACCATTCCTTGATGATCTTATCAGCAAATACAGCAATTACTATGTCTTCATATTCTTCATCGGAAACTAACTCCTGTTGAATTCGGAAAGAAAGGGGCTTCAACCTTGCCCTGAGTGCTTCACGGTAATGAACATTGGAATCACCCGAATGCACAAACCGGATACGGAAAGCCCTGTCCAAATGCCCAGGAACAGGGTACTCGTTAATCTGCCCAATTTCGTTTTCTGCCTTGTCATTGATCGCAAACATTTCATACGGATTGACTGTGCTCATTTTTGTATCCTCTCTGTTGTTTGATTTTCTCCATAAGGAGAATCGAATTTGTTTTATGTTTGCAGGGGGATATTTCACCCCCTGCAATCGTCCACCTACAATAAAAATGGCGGTAAAGTGGATTGATTACTTCCACTGGCGGGGGAGGACGCCCACCCCGCCAAACCGTGATTAAGTTACCTTGTCAATCTGAATCGGCATTCCAGCGAACATACCACCTGATGCAGAAGGGTTTCCTTCAAGATCAAAGGAAGCCATTACATCCTGATTTGGGCCTCCAGCGGTAATCTTGGGATTCATTATTGTTGCATTTGCAATTGTGAAGATGTAACCGGCTCCGGTACTATCAACGCCACGAAAAGCAACCATAGCTGCTGTTTCAGCAATGAATTCATCATACTGTGTGAAGTCTTTGAAATACAGTTCGATAGAACCGGATACTTCCATCAGACCTACGCCCATGCCAAGAGCATTTGCAGAGCCCATTCCATAAATACCCCTAGCACTCTGCTGTGCCCATTTCAGATCAATCTTGTTGATTGTAGCATTGATTGCAGTTGCTCCACGATAGACTGTACCAAAACCCAGAACAGTATCAAACACATTGCCTGTTCCCGCAGCAAGTTGGGCGCCTGTAGAACCGTCTGTGGTGTTCTTTACCTGATCCTTACACAGAAAGGTAACACTTGTTTCAAAGAACCCGCCTAGCGCAGCAGAAACGCTGCCCCCAGTAGGCCATGCGCCGGGGTAATTCAGGAACATATTTGAAGCAAGCTGTTTCTGAAAATAGAAGGATTGGAAAGTTTCAGACATTCTTGCTGACTGTCCCGTAATCGTAACAGAATCACCAGCAGCTTTAGTGCTGCCTGGAGCTGGCTGAGTAGTAATAGACACGCCGGAAGACATAGCCGTAATGAGATAATATCCATTGATTGCCGTTGCCGGAACTGCCTCTTGTGCTCCTGTAAATCCTTTGATACGAACCCACTGACCAACAAAGTAGTTATTTGCCGCAGTAAACATTGCGCCTGTGAATGTAGATGCTGTTGCAGCAACCGTACTAACACCAGCAGAAGCAGCAAGAGCCGTGGTAGGTGTAGCAGCCATAGAAGCAGCAAGAATATCAAACGGGGTTGCCGTTGATAGTCCCATCTTCATGTCACCCTTAGTCTCAACCTTAGTAGTGACAGCAGCCGAAACCTGTCCAGTAGCATTGATTTCACTAGGCCGGTTACGGGTTTTTGTCTGTACAAATCCTTCAGATTCAATACGAATCTGTTGGAACTGTACAGCCGGTTTTGTTCCCCATGTAGCTTCAGGGGCATACGACAAGAGAATGTCATTTGTTGCAATTGCCGCTGAATACCCAGTAGTTGCCATTATTCAATCCCTCCTTTTTCAATTTGCTCTACTTTCATTTTTAATTTTGGCTGTTCAGGGTCTTGTGCTTGTTTGGCTTTTCCTGTGGCAATCAAAAAATTTTCCGTTCCGATTGACAAGTTCAAAATTTCCCCTACTTCCACAATGATGCTTTCTCTATCAACTTCAACCAACTGTTTTTCCAACATTTCAATCATGTGTTTTCTCCTTTCTAAATTTGTTCATCCCGATAAAATGGAACTGACACATTTACTTGAAACCAACCATCCGAGTTTCCTACTATCTTAACCTTTGCCGCCCTGCAACGTACATTAACTCCACACCAATTATGAAAATATGAAATTAACTGATCCGCTAATGTTAATGCTTGAGTATCACCTTTATCCTGTACTACAAACACCTGAAAATAAATAATTCCAAAATATCGTATTGTTGACGGAGTGCTTCCCAAATTAATCTGATTCGCTTCACCGTCATTAATAGAAAGCCTAATCCAAGGTGCTTGCGGATTAGGGGGTGTGAATTCCTTGTTAGGCCATGCTATCGGGGTTGTACTTCCCCAAGCATCATACAGCCTTTTCCTAATTTCGTTGTGTTGTGAGAGATATGACATTTATTTTAACCCGTTGACGTATCCTTGGAGGTCGTTTAATGCGCCTTCAACCATTCCGTTAGGTGCTTGTGTACTATGACCGTCTTCAAGAGCAAGAATATAAGGGACGTTGTTATATACCCAAATTATTCCAAAAGGTTTTGCCTGTGCTAACACACTTGCAATGTTAAAGGTTGGGAGATTAGCTCTAACCCCTTTTCCTGGATAACTACCTATGACACCTTTTCCTGGTGATCCTATACTCATTGCCCAATTTGCTCTTGCCCATCCGGTATCAACTGGGTGATTAGGCATGTTGGAGTTTCTTACAACTATAAGCTGATGTAGTCTTTTTGCTAAATTGACCTGCAAACGCAAATGATTCTTTGGGGTAACTACCTCATAGAATCGTTTTAAATCCATCTTAAAATTTGCGAGATTTGCTATCGTCATTTTATTTCCTTATCTGCATCACATAAAGAACATTGCTTGAACCGGATTTCAAAGGAGTTACAAAAATCACGTTGTACTCAAATCCTGATTCATTTATCAATACATCTGTTGGGTGCTTTGGAACTACATCCAATTCTTTTGCAGAAAGAAAACACATTTCATCATCTTTTTGGATAAGTGTTTCTTTCAGCGTTGTTGTGCCGTAAAACTGATTTGCTGATGTTCTTGTAATAAATTGAATCAAACCAAAACATGGATGCGTTGTAACTGTGTCTGGATCGGTCGTTCCCGTATCAGGATGATACTGACCAGGGATTGTGCGTTTCAACGTCATAGACGTTCCGTATCGCTTAACCAAATAACTTGCCCTGTCGATCATCCTAGTAGTGAAACTCATGATAGCAAATCTCCTGTTCCTATAAGGTCATTCATACCGATTGTAAAGTTTGGGCCGGTCAATGATGAATCAGATGCTTGTGATGCTTTATCGTTTACATCAATTCCACCCGCATATACTTCCATAGAACCTTTGGAAGATGCTTTCATGTTTAACTGCTTTACTCGAAGAGAATACATCTTTACTCTGTTGTTATAACTAACTTTGATTGGGCCGAGTTCTTCTGAATCAGCAAGAGTGGAAAAATATGTTGCTATGTTGTCGGCTACTGTTGCAGCAGCAGCATATATATTTGAATTCTGTTCCAATGCCCAATCTATTTCTTCATCAGTTGCTAATTTTTCCCCATCAGATTTTGTATCTCCAATGAGAAATCTTACGGCGTCCTTTGAAGAAGTTTTTGGATTTCCTGAATACGTCCAAGACATATCTCACCTTCCTTCAGGGGCGGTGCAATTACCGCCCCTACATCATTGATCTTAACCGTAATCAGGAGTAACAAGTTTGCGAGACACTACAGCCAGTCCCGTTGCAGGGACGTTAGCAGCAATATAAACAAGGGACTTTGCTGTGTCAGTAATTTCAAGGGTGAAAGAACCATCCACAAGGGTAGTTATATCCATTGATTTCTTTGCTGTCATTGCTCCAAGAACTGTTCCCGAAGCGGCTTTAGCCTGTACTGTGCCTGTTGCTGTAGCTGCACAAAGCCCAGCGCCAGCCGCATCATCAGAAAGCCAAAGAGCAAGATTAAAAAGACCTGCAATAGGATTTCCATCCTTATTGGACATTTGCAGTTTTACGTTACAAATGTTTGCAGCACCGGCAGTAATTGTGTAAATGATATTGGAGGGGATTTCTTTACCGGCAAGGAACAGGGCACCAAATGCGGCTCTGCCTCGTTCACGAATTGTAAAACCTTTGTTGTTAGCCATTGTTTAACCCTCCTTTGGGGGAGTTACTTTGTACGGCTGGACTTCTTCACAGCCGGAGGTGTTCTATGTGATTTATGTTCTGCTTTCGCTTCCACTTTCTTTTCTGTTGCTTTCTTTGCGGAATGAAGCCGCTTTTCAGCATCTTCCGGTGGGCCGTACCATTCAATTTTGTGAAGTTCAAAGAGTGCCTTTCGGTTCGCAAGAGGCCATTTCATTGCTTGTTCAGCAGAAATCTCCGCACCGACAATAAAGGGAACGTCAGCTTTGAATGGGGCTAAACAACGACCTCCAAATTCTCCAAATTTATGTATTGGGAAATTATCTTTCATTTGTGTCACTCCTTTCATAAAATCATGAGGGGGCATTTTCACACCCCCTCTATAAGTTCCAAAATGTTATTAGCTTACAACACTTGCGAAGTAGTAACCCATATCAGCGGCAACCAGTTTCATGGACAGACACATTTCATTCTCAATACGATCTGCACCCAAATTTTCCATACGGAAACGCTTAGTACGAATACCAGCATTGTTCAGACCAGTCAGACCTGCCCAAGAGAAGATGTACCCACCAGTGGGCATCATCAGGGACGGTGCAGGGGCCGAATATACCAGAAGGGCCGATTTGCCGTGAATAAAGCCGAATGTCTTTGTTGCTGCACCTTCAACCGAAGTCTGCATGATCGACTGTGCTACAAGCACCCTGTCAACATCCAACAGCCTTGCAATGATAGCAAGTGTAACGGATTCAGCAGTAGTGTACTTGATACGATCCACAAACAGAGGATGTTTCTTCAGAGCTTCATAGACTTCATAACCAATAACAAGAGTATTGGGAATGTAACCAGTCTGTGAAAGAACCTTGATTCTTGCCCGTTTAATATCTTCCATCGGATCGGAACTGGCTTCATCATCCCACTGAGCAAAGTTGGTTGCGCCAGTTTCGTCAGTTCCCCAAACGCCAGTAGTCATGTAGGTGGAAGCAAACAGCTTTTCACGACGAATAAGAAGCTGATTCTGAACGAACATGGCGGCATCACGATACGGGTCAACTACTGCATCAGCATTTGCAGCAGTATCATCATCAACATCTTTGTGAAGTGCCCACTTGGAACAGAAATACGTGGGAGTGTTGTCAATATCGAAACCGGAACCAGCGGATTCAGTAGCGGGTGCACGAAGCTGGGCTTCATCACGGAAGAAAGCGCCTTTGTCATAAACATAGTAACGATCACTCTGTTTCTGAACGGGGACAATCGGAAAAACTTTATCAGCGATAAAGTTGGAAGCATCCTGTGTATAAGCTACGGAAATGTTTGTGAGTGCGGTATCAACATGGGCATCACGGGGGGTATATTGAGGCATTTGATTTTCTCCTTTAGTTTATTTGTACTACTTATGCGATTGTGCCACCCATGGCAACACCGACAGTTACAGATGCAAGTTCGTTGGCAGCCCCGCCAGTGAGAACAGTTCCCAAACCTACTTTGGCAGTTGTTACAGCAATAGCGGTTCCATCTGCTGCTGCTTCATACTGTGCACCAGCAGTAAGACCACCTGTTCCAATTTTAACCTTGGAAATGCCAATTGCCATAACATCAGCAACTTCACCCGATTTCGGTTTGTTCTGAAGAATGCCCAAAGCAGCCTCTCCAGCAGCAGTAGTAAGGTTGACAGCATTTGCGGCTGTTACCTTGACAATGTAAAACTGCTTTGCAGAAAGATCGGCAGCAGCAGCACAATGCCCAATGTTATAAATTCTCTGTTCGATTGCCATCCTTATTCTCCTTTACTTTGAAATGTGTTACCGATTACCGGCGAGTTTCTTCCTGATATGCTTTCCGAAGATCATGATTGGTTGTGTAGATATGATCGTAAGCCTTTGCATAGGTGATGTTGTGTTCAGCGGCATGTTTCTTGGCAAGTTCGTCAAGCTGTTCCGTTGCCGTTTTGAGGGTAGTATCACTATCCTTACCATTCTCTTTGAACAGACCACCTTCCACAATACGGGTGTTTGCTACTTTCAGCAGGGCATAAGCGGTTGCAGCAAGTTCTGAATCATGCTTGCTAATGTCAACAAGAAGTTTGGAAACGCTTTCGATGCTACCAATTGCCGGAACAGAGACAGCTTTTTCAACACAGGATTTCGTAAGAGTTTCTTCTTCCATTTTTGCAATCTTGTCTGCATTCTCTTTGTTGATTTTTTCCTGTGCTTCAATGTGCTTTACAACAGCTTCAGGAAGAGCAGACTTGTCAATTGAATCTTCTTTCTTCAGCTTTGCCCCACAACTTTTGCAAGTCCCATCAGCAGCCGGTTCTTTTGCAGCTTTGTTTACTGCCTGTGCTGCTTCCAGTTCCTTGGTCAGTTCAGCAACTTTGTCTTGCTCCGCTTTCAGTGCCTTTTCCAATTCTTCCTTTGTCATTGTGTTACCTCCAGAGATTAATGTTGATACTGCCTGTTGAAATTGACTTACCGTTGTATTGACCAATTCGTTTGTATCTTCTACTTCATCATCATTGATTATCGAACTGATAGAATCTTGAAGAGTCCAAATCATGTCCCAGATTTTATCCCGCAAGGTACGATCTTGGATAATTTCATCAAATGTCTCTGCGGTACAATCAGAACCCTTTAATATGGTAGAGATATTATCATCGTACCACTCTTTAAGTAAAGTATTTTTATCATCCCCCTGATAATCTTTTGCAAAGTCATGTATTTCTTCATCTTTTGTTTTGAGTAATAGAACATGCGCCGATGGATTATCTCCCTTTCCAACAAGTGAAACTTCGTTCAGTTTAACATTTGACAACTTGTGGGTTTTTACTTTTCCTTTTGTTCTTGCCATTATACCGCCTCCCTTGTCCCTGTACCACCTATAGAAAACATAGTCAATTCCCCACTTTCTATCTGCTTCAATACATCTTCATCATGTATCCTGAATCCCACAAACCAACCAACCTTTTTCAAATCAATTCCTAATGCAGCCTGTTTCTCTTTTGTGAAAACCATAGATTCAACCAATGTTGATTTCTGATCTCCTTTATGTTTTGCTTTTCCTACACGACATTCAATCACAAAGTTATGTGCTGATTTTTCTAACTCTGCAATAGACCAACCATCCCCTGAATGATCGACAACTTCCATGTCACCTTCTTCAGATACATAGGCCCAACCATACACTACTCTTTGTTCAGCATCTACTTTGTCAATCTTACCTTTAAACAAAAACTGAGACATTTAATACCTCCTTTCCTAGAATGTTTGACCTACTGAACCTAACACTAAACAACACCGGCAATTAATCAAGTTTACATTATAATCCCCAGGACTAAATACTAATCCAAAAGGAGTTATAAAATATGATCTTATCTTTACTCCGAAAGGATTCATATTAGGTATTGCTGCATGTGTCGCTCTCAACCTATCATCAGGAGTTACTATCCAAAACTTTCTATCTTCATCATCATTCAAGATACCTAAATCAAGTCCTTGTACCCAAAGTTCATTCTGACCTGCATTTACAGCACTCATTGATTCTGTTCTTGCAATGTCTCTTGCTCTTTTATTCAACATACTTTGATAATATCTTTCAACCATATCATCAATATTCTGTGTTGTAAAATGTCCTTCCTTCATGTGTCTTCGTATCTTGGCTTGCTCAATTGCGTTTAACCTGCGTTCATTTGGGGGAGTAAGTCCCAAAGTCTGCCTTAATTCCAACTGCCTTCTGAAATTCAATACTGCTTGCGCCTGATCGTCAGTCAATCCAATTAATTGCCTAATTTCTTTGGCTGCTTTGTTTGGATTTACTCCATCTGCTATGATTCGTTCAAGTACAGATTTTACACCGTCTTTGCTTGTTTGGGTAAGCCCTGAAATCATCTGTGCGCCTCTATTTCTCATAATAGATGCTGCACGTTCATTCAAAGCATCAAACGCTATGCCCTTCTGTTTTGAAGCAACCAAATTACTTATAGCTGCTGTTGCCCCTGCTGCAAATGCTACTTGCGATTGTGTGTTAAAAACATACGATGTATTATCAAGCCCAATTCCAAACAATAGCGGATCTAACTTCTCTATTTGTGTGGCTGCAAATACAGCCTCCAAACTTTGAGTAGACAACGCAGTTTCTATATCCGCAATAGAAACTAGATTGTCCCTTATCTCCTTAACTGCTGCTAGAAAAGCACTCTGCATACTTGGAGCTACTTTATCAGCAGCAGCAGTTAAGGTGTCAATAATGTCATTGATTGATTTAGCCATTATAGTTTCTTTACTGTCTTAATTGGAAGATCAAGTAGTGCTCTTGCCTTTGCTTCTATATCATCATCAGGTGTCATTGCTCCCACACTACAAAGCTGATATACACCATCAATGAAATCTTTGATATTTTCCTTTTCAATATCCCCTGGAGTTACAGTAGGCCATAATTCTGAAGGAACTCCATTCAACTGCATCAAAGGGGGAACTGCTTTCTTGCTTACTACCTTTCCAATATCTTTCAACCATGCTCCAAGAGCAAGGGAAAACATGGATGTTTTATCAGATGAAAGAGCAAACGAACCCACCTTGTCTTGCCCAAGAAAAATAAAATCAGCTACAACCGTCATAGCTATTGTTTTGTTATACCGTGTAACAATTGCTGATGTATCAAACTGCCTTGCTCCACCTGTTGTAAGTAATTCCAAAGTATACATCTTATTTCCATTATCATCATACACTAATGGAAACACAACTCCCTCTTGTTCATCCCTTCTGATGTTCGTAACTAACTTCTTTATTGTTGCAAGAGTCTTCTTTTCTTCATCAGATGCATTGGATAGCAGCAAATTAGCCGGTACACCTGCAATCGGTAATCCGGCAAGGTCACGCTCAATCCCTATGCCCTCTAACTCTTCTATGCGCTTCTTAAACATCCATGGGCGATATGCATTTCTCAATATAGATCGACCTTGCGGATTATTCTTAAAACTCTGTGTTCTAAACAAAAGTAACTTCTGAATTGGAATTTCACAAACACCTCCGCCCACTACAGGCATTTGTTTCATACTTATCAAAGTACCTTCATCGTCATACACCCATTCCCAAAGAGTTTCTTGGGAACGAATAGGCATTTTTCTCCAACCTATCTTGTTATCATTATACTTGCTCTTATACCGCAAACTATTTGCATCAGGCCCACCCCGTATTTTATAAACAAGTTCATGTGTGGAAAATCCGTATGTAAGCATGGACAAGATTTCACTGATAAATTCCTCCCATGTATGCTCCATATCATCCATGCAACCCTTTACAAAATCTGCTTGTTCTGCTGCTGCTGCTGATTCATCAGCCGGAGTTACTTTCCAAACAACATTACGCAATAACTTATCAATGATAAATAGGATTGAACCTACAATTGGATCATTGTCCCGCATTTCAGCAAATGTTCTGATTCCTTGTGCACCTGTCAAAGTTCTCAAAAACTCTTCAGAGATTCTACCCCCAAATACTTTTAATCCGGTAGTGCCTATTTCAGACATTCCTGATCCTGATTTTTTTGGAATCTTTGTTCTTCCCATTTAATCCCTCCAATTAGATTCACTCGTTAAATCTTCGAAAATCGGAGCAACATTAACAGCCCACGCAACCTCTTTTCCCTTTTACGTTTAAGATACATACTCATAGGGTCAATCTGGTCGTCATGCTCTCCTACTGGAAACTGTGTGCATTCATCTTCAAAATCTAATAACCATGGGGCCGCTTCAGGAAGATATACTAAACCAGATTCAATTGCAACCGCTTCATTCTCCATCCTTACTACTTTACTGAAACTGCCTGGGTCTATCGCAATCACAGGTGTCTTGATCCCATCAACAGGATCACGCAAACACTGAATCAAAGATATACCTGATGATTTATCTTCAACTAATATTTCATGGGGGCCCCATTGCATGTTGAGTGATTTAACAGCCCTCAACAATTCAGGGAAAGCACACTTCTTTCTCCATATGTGTATCAGGTAGTATCCGCTTGATGTTTCAGCCCAAACTTCACAAACAGAATAGTCATTCAATTCATTTTCTTTTGAAGCTGTATCTAACACAAGGGATAAGCATATAATTGTTTCTTTCGCTGGTGGAGTTTTATATCGCTTAAACAAATTGAACATAATTAAACCGCCATCTCTAGGAGCTGGTCTCTGTTGGAGTTGCCCTGCTGCTGCATACGCTCCAAGCGCAATCTTCAGTTTATCTATCTCTTGTTTTCTAAACCTTTCCGGCCAAAGCAACTCCCCTTCTTTCCTTCTTGGGTCTCTCCATCCCCCAAATGCCCTGCATTTCGTTTTGCGCTCATATTCAGCCGGAAGCAACAAATGATAATAGTCCTTTCCGTATTTACTTAAAATATGTCCTGAAAGGTCTTTAGCATGTGTTCTTTGTTGAATAACTACTATTGCCCCCTTTTGAGGATCATTCAAACGAGTCTGCATAACTTCGTCAAACCATTGATTGGTTGCCGTTCTAACGGTGTCTGATTCAGTTTCCTTGACATTGTTAGCATCATCAATAACAATAATGTCACCACCCTCTCCAGTTGTCATTCCATCAACCGATGTTGATAGGCGATAACCCCCCTTATCATTATCGAACCTAATCTTTGTATTCTGATCGGAGGTCATTTTAAATTTATCCCCCCAACGATCCTGATACAGAGGGCTTTCAATAACACGCCGACACTTTATACCGTCACGGATGGAAAGACTTGAAGCATACGACGAATAAAGAAACTGCAAAGAAGGATTATCTATCCAAGCCCATGCGGGCATACCTACAGCAATACCTATTGATTTCATGTGTCTTGGGGGGATATTAATCAATATCCTTTGTATATCCCCCGCAATAACATATTGCATATGTTCACAGATAGCATCAATATGCCATCCATGTGTATAAGGATGTGGGTCGATATAACTCCAAAGTTGCTTTAAGAATTCAGCCATGCTTTTTTCCGCAAGTACCTTATTCAAAGATTCCATTGGAGTATTGAGTAATCGTTTTGCTTTCTCTTGTTCCTGTTTATTTAGCATTATTGCTACCCCAATAAAATAGAACTACTTCCTACTATTCAAATAAAAACTGGATAGTAGGAAGTTCAATTATTTGCCTTTATAGTCATTGAATGCTCATTTAAAGCTCTAACTCCAAATTAAGTTTTAAGCCGAACCCGCGTTTTCCCCCCCCGCTTGTCGCTGGTGCTGATCCACTCCCGGACACAGGAAACGCACCAACAAGTCCACCTGTTGAACCGGCTGTAGATAATGCTATGTTTTGAGGAGCAAACCCACCACCTACCCACGTAATTAGATCCGATATATTGTAACGCGGGTCATACGATTCTTTACCCATGGTAGAAAACTTAGCAATGCACCCATTCCAATCCGATACGGAAGGGTCGTACTGTTGACAGAATTTTATAAAACTACGGCTTGAATCCACAAAATTTGGATTACCGATTTGGTCGTGAACCCCTGGAGAATTAACGTAAACTCCACTTCCAATCCCAAAATAAAGAGTTCCGGTTAAATTATAAATCCAGTTATAATCAGCAGTAGTAACGGAGTTTGTAAAAGGATGTTTAAACCCAACAATACATCCCTGTAATGCTGTAGCGGAATAGAATATATTGTTTTGAATGGATGTGTATTCGTTGGTTATATTTATTAACCCCTCACCAGCAACTCCACAAAACGACAATGCACCGTTAGTGTTATCTCCTTGTGCTGTGTTGTTTTCATATGTGAGGATGGGACAAAAATGTGTTGACCCATCACATGCAGTGCCATCACTCATATTATACTGTGCACTCGTCCCATAACCATCAGCGCCAGGCATAAATAGGGTATGTTTGACTATATGACTGTAATTTGCAGAAGCATATGTAGACGAAGCACCGTTACCCTGAATGACCGATGAGTCAACAGTAGTACTACCTCCATAGTCAGGTTCAAAAATCCAACCGTCAAGCGTAGTGGCGACTCCCTGCATGTATGTTTCATGGTAGTTCATTGTATGGGTTGGGCCTGCATAACTGCCGTAAATCATATACGTTCTACTAAGCGTGCCGCCTGGTAGATAGCTAGGATAGGATGTAGTTCCTGATGTCAGATAACTACCCAGAAAATTGTTTTGCCAGTTTGTACCTGAAAACGAGGGGAAATTACCGCCGTATGCTTTTAACGGGGCTGAAGAGCCAGACGTACTACTATTGGAATATAAAAAATTGTTCTGAAACACAAAGCCTGGGTCCATGCCATTAGTTGCACCAGATGAAATACCTACCTGTCCGTCACCTACATAGTTGTTTGTAAACTGTCTTGTGCCGCTTACTTTGGTTGTTATAGCACCAAAATAAATAGGTCTATAGGAATTACTGCTAGATAATATTGGGTTTTGTACGTTACACCAATCAATTATAAAAGTGGAGGTTGTTGATAAACTCCCAAGATTTAGAGCGCCGCAGCGGGTAAGCGTGACATGGGTAAAACTAAAAACCGAACCTGCCGTATTTAACGATGGAGCAAATGCCAGTATAGTAGCAGTTCCTATATCTGAAAAATCAGTATACGTGGCCGTCATAAGTCCGTTATTCAGGTTTGCATTCTTGTTTCCTATCCTGCCTGCGTTACCTGAACCTGAAGCAATGCCCCATATGACGTGATTACCAGCACCGACTGACCCCTGAAAATTTAGAAATGAGGTGTTTGATCCAGCTAGTGCGGTGAAGCTGTAATTGGTTGTACTTGGTGCTCCCGACAGAGAAGAATCATGGGTAATGACTGATCCAGGACCAAAATCCCACTCAGAATTACAATATGTGACAGTGCCCCGATAAGTAAGAGCGCCATTCACAATCAGTCTGCCTGTTCCTGTTGACGCATTGGAACACGCAATAGCGGCGGTTGATGTGTCATTTGCTGGGGAGGTTCCGACAATCGCCTGATATCCAGCAGGGACGGTGATGGTATGACCATTGTTGATTATTACGGTATCGCCGTTTTCTGGGACGCCGACCTCGTTCCACGTAGTTTGCCCCGATGCAGACCAGTCTCCGGATGCCTTTGATGTAAATGCTGCCGCCCACACATTCATCGGCAACAACAGTATAATCATCAGTGTTGCTATTCTCATTTCTGCCTCCATATCTCATGTTACACCGTCAATAATTCTTGGTTATGGGTTTATTCCAAACACACCTTGATCTAATATAAGAAAGTAGGTTTGAACATCATTTAAAAACAATTTAACAGGGACTAAATCGGGAGTAACTCCATTTGTGCATGTAAATCTAATAGCGATACGTCCTAATTTAGTTGGAGTGGAATAATTCTTAAATCCTTTTGTCCCTAAAACTAAATTTCGAGAAAGATCTGCATCAGGGGTGAATACCTGAGCTGGCATTGATATAGAAGTAAATTTCTTCATTCCAAATACAGTACAAGTAACAGATGAATTGGAAGAATACGCTTTAAAACCCACCTTTGCTGTAGTAGTTGCAAATGCAGAACTGCAAAAAACAATCAAACAAAACAAACTCAAAATAACCTGTTTCATAAAACCTCCTTTTACTCGTTTCATTTTTTATCCCCTTTGTCCAATTTGTTAAACGTGCTAATAGTAGTCATATTTGCATTACCCCAAAATCGAAGTAATTCCACATTAATCAATATATCTTTTCTACCTCTTTCAGTAATGCAGTATTCATTTCCACGTTTAATTGATTCTACTTCCCGAAGGATTGGAACTCTTTCTATTGGAAGAGTTATTTGAATAGGGGATGGGCAAATCAAAGGCTTGGTTGGGCCGCATGAGGACAACAACATCCCCGTCAATAACAGGGGGAGGGGGAGAAGATTCGACCGCTTGAATGTAATTGTTTGATTGCACCTTAATCTTTTGGATAGCACCGGAAACCTCCTTATAAAATGCATTACTTATTCTAGTTTGTTCAGCGTACATACTTGTTGTTTCTTTCCACATATCTGCTTCACTTGTTTTTGCCTTTAAATCCGCCCTTATCCCCATTTCATGCCACCCAAGCCAAAACAAACCAATTATTACAGCACAAACAACAATGATCTTGATATAGATCATATAAGGATTAAGTTTATTAACTAGCATCACTGGATTTATCATCTACGTTCCCCTTTGTGCAATCAGCTTTCAAAATAGCTTCCTTACCTTTTGCTGTTTGATAATTGGAGCCTATTTTAATACTTTTATATGCTCCAAGTGCTAGGAGCATTTCATTAAAATGTGGGATAACATAAGCAGGTTGATTACTAGTAGCACGAACTATAGAAGCATATATCCATAATCCTAGTAAAACTATCATGCCATTGACAAAAACAAAATCGGTGGGACTTTCAGGCTTATCTGTACGAATGAGGTTATTGTAGGATTCAAGGAAATTTGGGACTTTTAAATCTTGAAAAAGTTTCATATATTTCCCCTATTTGTGAGTATTAATGGTGCATTTTACACAGGAGATAAAAATAAGTCAATTTCTTTTTGTCTGCGATTGGTAAGACCCTTACTAACTACTTTTTTATGTGTTTTTGGATCAGTTATTTTATTCCAACGCATTATTGCATCAGGTACTTCTGCAAACTTCTTTGCATTTATCATTTTCAATGCTGTTGATTCTGCAAAACCTCCATTTCCAATATTGAATGTAAGGATCACAAGAGCATCAAATTGATTTTGAGTAAGAGACACATTAACAAGTTTATTTACGATGTGTTCCACAGGGTCTAAATCTTGATCTAGCAGGGCTATTGTTTCATCATGCAACAGTCCGTCATTGTCATGAAAACAAACTGATTTGTCGTTGATTTTGATGTATCCACTCATGAGTTCTGACTTTGTAAGCAAATGTCCGTAACCGATTGTCGGAAGTCCCGCACTATCCAAATATTGAAATTGTTCTTCCTTCTCATACTGCTTAATCAGTTCAAGTCCCTTGCTGCTTATCTTCATTCCCGGCACCATAAATTTTCTCCTTTAGTTTGATTGCCTTGCACTCTTTGTTGTTCATAGCACACTTTAAAGCATCTTTACTGCATTTACATTCTTGTTGACTTGCTGCACAATACCCCAAAATTGTTTCACCTCCTTTTCAATCTACTTCTTCATCATCCAAAGGATAGTCTTCAATCGCTTGATCGTTACCCAACAACTTCTGTCCTTTCGTAAAAATGAAATCTGCTATTTCCTGATCTTCCAACTCTATTGCATCCTGTACTACTCCATTTGATTGTGCTGTAACAACAATATCCCGCAATGCTTTGATTTGTTCCACAGTCATATTCTGCAAATCTGCTTCCACATTCACCTTAGTAACTGTAGAATTCTTTTTCAACTCCGCTTGTAGATATGCAACATTCTTCCAACGATCTGAATTCCTGTTCTGTAGCCAAAACATACATGCTTTTACATCCGGCGGCATAGTCTTATACGTCAAAACAATTTCCCTTGCCGGTATCACAACATCAATGTCTTGTAGTTTATGTTTTCCAATAAGCACTACGCTTCGCTCTGTCTTCTCCGTATACTCATAGCCCATTGCTCTCTTCAATAATGACTTCTCGACCTTCAGCGTGTCAAATTCATCCCTTCCACGTCTAACTGCTTCTTTGAACTTAGGATGTATCTGTGCCCACTTCTCTATCGTAGTTCTTCCAACCCCAAACACTTCTGCTAATTGTGGATAAATAAATCCGTATTCCCTACATAACACCTCCGCTATATATGGAAATCTATCATTGTCATATACCTGCATTCCGGCATATCTTGGAATCCCCATATGATCTAATTTGTGCTTCATCGGTCGTTTCATTCTATCGTCGGATATATCTGCATATCCATTGATAGTCCCATCCTTCACCTGACCTTCTTCCCGCATCCTTCTGTATCTATCCCTCTGACTCTCCTTATACTTCCTATTGATCGTATTCGGTCTTTCCTTCCTTGAAACTCCCTTAGTTCTCGCCATATTGTACCCCCAATAAATGATAAACCATAGTATACATAAATAAATACAAAATTCAAGCATATGCCAATAACACTATTATATACAGGCTGATTGACTATACTCCAAAAATTTATACTTCCTACCGCCCCCCCCCTATCCCACACACCACTTTCTTTATCTCTCTTTGTTTTTCAA
>Ga0134124_10000132_pt1 | contig 67999 bp, 60 predicted proteins | sample KB304_FD_96880 | JGI IMG/M metagenome (GOLD analysis project Ga0134124, IMG submission 96880) | Terrestrial soil microbial communities without Nitrogen fertilizer from Kellogg Biological Station, Michigan, USA - KB3-0-4 | ecosystem: Environmental > Terrestrial > Soil > Unclassified ...
GCAGTTTGATTATGTTGCTCTTCTTGAATCCGTACTGAGTGATAAGCATCTGCTCGACCGAGTCCGCGTCATTGACGCAATAACGCAGCCTGGGCCAGTTCTGGTAATCGTTGATACCGACGATGACAGCCCAGCTCTCGCGGTAATAAGTCTTCTTCGGGTTGTCTGCGCCAGCGTGCCCGGCGCTTGTCGCATTTGCGCCGCCAGATCGCGCGGTGCTCGCCACCACGGGAGGATTAGACGGCACAAACTGATCGCCTTGAAGGATCAAAAAGTTGTAGCCCTGCTTGCTGAGTTCTTCGAGGATGCGCGGCAATGCGACGACACTTTGCTTATGAATGTCGTGCATCAACAGGATGCCCTTCTTCGCGGCGTTGACCTGAGCTAACACGCGTTGCGCGACCGACTCGGGAATAGGGTCAGCCCAATCCATCGAATCCAACGTCCACAATATCGATTTCATCCCGAGCGCTTCGACTTCTTTGAGGACGGTCGCGTTCTTTGCGCCGTAAGGCGGACGAAAGAGCGTTGTCTTAGCGCCGGTGAGTTTCTCCAGAAGCAAACTGGTGTTGGCTATTTCTTTGGACCGTTCTGCCGGAGACAGTTTGGTTAAATCCGGATGCGAGTAGCTGTGATTGGCGAGCAGGTGGCCGGCTTCGAGCACGCGCCTGGAAACGTTTGAGTTCGCCGACAGTTTGACGTCGTTTTGATTGACCGCGCCAAGGTTCTTCCCTACGTCGAAGAAGAACGCCCGGGCGTTGTACTTTTTCAGAATCGCGAGAATCTCATCGGTGTATCTCGGATGCGGGCCGTCGTCGAACGTGAGCACGATGCTCTTCGCAGGCAAATCGTAACCGAAGATTTCAGTCTTGCTGTCGTGCCGCGCGCCTCGCGAGGTTTCGTCCTGCTGCTCTGGCTTCGCGCGGCCGTATTCGCCAAGAACCTGCTCGCGGCTGAACAGACGTTTCAGGAAGGTGACGTAATCCTGCCACTTCTCCCGCTTCTGCTCTTTGCCTCGAGTGCCGAGGCTCGAGAAAACGCGCGAGACTTCTTTCTGATAAGCAGCCTGCACCGACTTCAGATCGTCGTTGATCTTTTGCAGCGCGCTGTGAGTCGCGGACTTATCCAGGCCTGATGACCGCTCCTCTTCAGACACGACCGCGAGCAATTCGTCGGCAAGATCTACGAACGCGAGACGGTCGACGTCTCGCAGAGTCGCGCCGCTGTTGAAGTAGGAGATGAATGAATCCACGCTTGCGGGCTTCTCTCGAAATCTGGTGGCGGCTGCCCGGCGCAAATCATCCGTGAGACTCTGCGACAGTTCATCGAGGAGTTGCTGCTTTTCGTGATTGATCTGCCTTCCGACATCGATGCATCGGCTTCGCACTTCTTCGGTGAGATTAGATTCGTCGTCAAGCAGGACGATGATCTTGCGAAAGGATTCGACGACCCTGTCGAAACTTGCCCTGAGGGCGGCTTGACTCGTCGAGTTGACTTGCGCCGCCTGTTGCTCGCTTTGTGGATCGCGCGGTTGGTGTCCAAACGCTCGAACAGGCGCGAGCGCCACGACAGTTAAGATCGTCATTAACAGCAAGCCGCGAGTTCTTGTCACAGTTCGCACCTCCGGCGGACAGGTCAGTCTAGGGCGTGATTAAGAGCGGACTTGAGTCGAGAACCGCCCGCGACTCTTCGCCGGAAGAAGTGTCCTGAGAATTCCAGGGAACCCCGCAGTGGTAGAATGTTTATAGTGGCGAGCTCCATATGGCGCCAACCCCGTAGGGGTGAAATGTTCCTGCGCTCAACTCTATGCCGCACCTAACGGAGCTAGGAGCCCACGTCGGCGTCTGTAACTATAAACATCGCACCCCTACTGGGTTGCCGGGCGGAACGCTCATTCCTCGCTCTGAGTTCCGGGTAACCTAAGTCCCACCCAAGTCCCAGTTTTTAATCACACCCGGTCAGTCTAGTCGACACCGTATGACGTGTCCAAGCTGTACTTTGCCAGCTCGAGGGCGTCGACTTTGTCGGTTGATTGCAAGTGGCGCAGAAGAGCCTCTCTACGACTTCGTTCTCGCTCGTCATTCGTCGCGGCGGCAATCAGGGCCCGCAAATCCTTTTCCGTTTCTTGTCTCGTGTCATTCTTGAGGCAAAGCAACACTAATCCGGCAAGCTGGAAACGCTCGAAGCCTTCCACAAGAAAATCGCGAAGTGCCGGGCTCTTTCGCAAGTGATATCGAATTGTTTGCTCGACGCTGCGAACGGGATACTGTGGAAACGCCGCCGAGTGAATGATCGCCGATGCGAAATTATTTAGAAGCAGTTCCGCCATCGTTTTCACTTCATCGAGACTTGCGGTGTCTCCTGCTGTCCAGGCCTTGTTGTCGTAAAAGTAAGGGCGCAGGTACGGCCTCTCGACGAGAATGCTCAGATGATCGGAGGTTTGATCCATCGCCCGTTGCACTAACTCAAGTTCAGGTTGTTGCCTGGCGCTTTCAAGTTGCCTCCGCGCGGTTTCGAGCTGCTCTCTTGCAGCGCGCAGTTGCCTCACGAAGACAGAGAAGTTCAAAAGGCCGGTGACGACGAGCAGGAAAGTTCCGCCAAAGGTGAGCAGCGAGATGAGCACTTCATGACTCACACAATACCTCCTCGTTTTGAGAATCGAATCAATCGAAATAGTAAAACGCTGAGGGCTAGTTTAGAGGGAAGGGACGCAACTTTGAAAGCGGGCGTGCGATCAGAGTGGCTCGCTGGCTCTCGCGGCATCAGACTTGTGAGGGGCGCCGGCGGTTCATCCCCACTCAGTATTCGCGTTGATATTAGTGATTCTTCACTTGAGCCGTCAGAGAGCCCCCCGTAGCTGATGTGATTAGCACGAACCCGATAGGAGGAAGTCCCTTCCTGGTAACGAAGAACTCATTTCCGTTGGGATCGGTTTTGGCTAAATCACCGAGAAAGATTGGTTGCTGATCTCCGGCAACCGGGGAGGCGACCGCGCCTAGCGTTGCGTTGGGGTTGTTACTGGTCACATAGACGATCAACTTGCCGTTCGTCTTTTGCCTGGCTACCTCAAGCGTCAGAGTGTCAGGCGCCAATTCAAAATGTGCCTGTTGGATATCGCCGGGGAACGCATTTGTGTTCGCCGGGAAAACCTCGATGTATTGCGCTCGGAGAGGGTCGCTCTGGCCAAGTGGGTAAATGCCGGTTTGCAGGAGAGTCAAGTAAGTTGTGGCGGTGCACGGTGTGGGATTTGTCACCGGCTCGGAACAAGCGGCGCCCTGCCCTGTAGATCCAAAATAGTTATTGGTTTGAAAGGCCGCCAGCGTTCCGAGCTGTTGCGCCGTCTGAATCACTGCCGGCGACGCCGCTTCGCCTGGCATCAGGAAGTTGAATTGTACGACCAGTCTTCCGGCGAATTTTTGAGCGGCTAACGATAGCAGGGGCGCGTTCTGATCCGGAACTGTGCCCTGAATGATCGAACCGTCCTCGGCGATTCGAGGAAACGGATTCTGCGGAATGATCGCAACGCTGTAAGCCTTATCCGGAAAGCTCCTTTGGAAAGAAGTGGTGATACTGTCCCATCCCTGTAGAAGTAATGAAGGCCGATATCCCGCCTGTTGCCAGATCGTGATAGCGTTGCTGACGCACGCAAGCCCTGTGCTTTGCGGCGTCTCAGCAGGCAGCCGCATTTCGTCCGTGGTGCGGTTTATTCCGGTCAGTCGCAGCAGCGTAACGGCGTTGTAGGTTCCGGCGCTCTTAAGATGAGCAGCCAGTGCAGCAATGATTGAATCCCAGCGGCTCAAGAACGCGAGGTCCCAGGGTGCAGCCACAGTCTCCGAATCACAGATACCCGTAGCGCCGCCGTGCGGCGAGACCGTGAAGTTCAATGGCGTTGCTCCTGCGCCGCTCGGCGCGGGCGTGAACAACCAGGACGGGGTATCGACTCCGGCGACCAACGTCAGATTAATTCTCTTGCCCGACGAAATCGCCAGGTTCATCCACTGATCCAGCGTCGCCCACTGATACTGGCCCATCGCGGGCTCGATCGAATTCCAGCCGATCACCAACACGAGCCCATCAACTCCCGGTACGCTTAGTGACCTTGTTACGGTCTTCGCGTAGCTTGCTGAGATCGTCGAGACATTGCTGCTGTAAACGTAAATGCCGCGAAAATCGGGCGACGTGCTCTGCGCGTGGCACAAGCCGCAGAACAATAACGCCGCGGTAACCGCGCTTGTTAGGCTGTGATGTCGAATACTAAAACTCATTCACGGCAGTGCTTCGCCCGAATCGTCGGGCGGAACCAGCAGTCCAAAATCCACCATCTTTCGCACCAGCGAGGGATCCAACCTGATACCCTTTTCCGCGGCAATTGACGCAAGGGAGTCGCCAGCCGGGCGGCCGTCGAAGTAGTGCAACGATTCCATCACCGAGCTGGGAATATCAACCGGATCGAAAGCGCTATAGGTGCTAACGCGAGCGACATCGCGTGTGATTCGCACCAAATGCATGAGACCGGCCTTGAGGGTATGGGGTATTTCCTGCGAGGTCAGGTCACGATAGGCGTCCTGGGTCAGCCGGGCCCACGCTCGCACTTCGGGTCCGGTAATCGAAAGCACATCACTCCACGAGAGCGGGTTAACCAGCTTCGCGCATTCGATAAAGAACTCGCCTTCGCGACCAAGCCAGTTGCCCCAGAGTCTGCCATAACTCTCGCGGTCAACTCGGTTGTCGATTGCCTCGCCTGTGATCGAATCGGACTGGGGCTTTGACTCACCTGCCAGAAGCCGCCTCAAGGCTTCGTCATCGAGGGCAAGCTCTAACAAAGCCCAACGGGCGAGATCGTTTTCCACGCTCATCAACAATTGATGAAGCGACTGTCGCCAGAAAGCGTAACCGACCGAACCCCTGACGTGCTTGCAAAACCATGTCGCGCAAGTCGATTCGCGATGCCGCCAAACGCCGCACCGTCCGGTGTCTTCGAGGTAGTGTGGGCAGCGCAGGTTTCGGCTGCGACCAAACGCGTTATTACTATTGGCGTAAAGCAGAGAGAATACCGGCGGATGTCCGAGCCCTAACGGTGTGACTGCGACGCCGTCCTTAATTCTGTTCTTGACAGAACTCCGGCCAGCCTCAGCGGCCGGGTCGTCGTCCGCGAGGATTCGTCCCACCAGAAAATTATGAAGCACAGGGACGTAGCTACAGCACTTGATGACCGGATCGAAGAACTCTGCCTGCGGCCCCTGCTGCTCTTCGCCGTGTGCGCACATCGCGCAATCATCGCACGTTGCACGACTCTCTCTCGGAATGGGTCCCCCCAGAACCTCAGCTATCCATCCAGCGAACAAAGGCGGCAGCGACTCGTTGATGCTATCCTGGTCCATCATTCTCCTGGGATCACAGACATTCTCCTGGGATCACAGATTACCGGATCTTTTTCCGCCATCTTTCTTGGGCGCATCTGGTTTGATTCGGTGTTGAGCGGTTTTGCCTTTGCGTCCGTGCCGCGTCTTGCTAAGGCGCTTTAAGCGGCTGGTTTCTTTCTTCGGTGTTTGCTGGCCAATACTCGCGCTCGACGAAGCGCCCCCGTTCGGCTGGACGATGGCATCAGCTCCAAGCGGAGCCGCCGCGGTTGGGCTCCCGTCAGGCAGAGCAACTCCGCCTGCTGCCAGCAATGTCAGAAGAATGTATTCAGATATCGGCATACTTTGCCTCCTCTGCAGTGATTCGATGTTAGCTCTACATTAGTGATCAACCATCCTTCTTCGGAGTATGTGGTTGTTTGACTGTACGATGACGGACCTTGCCGGAGCGGTGACGTCTGACCTTGGTCTTCGAAAAGACCTTGAGATGTGTGTCGTCTTTCTTATCCTGCCTGGGCGCCAAACTCGATAATGCGCCTCCGTTTGGCTGAACCATGGCATCAGCTCCCAGCGTGGCCGCGGCCACTGTGCCGTCAGGCAAAGAAACTCCGCCCGCCGCAAGCAAGGTCAGGAGAATGTATTCAGATATCGGCATATTGTTCGCTCCTTCATCGCCAAGTGTTTGTCACTGAGTCCGTTTGTGTATTACGCATAATCGTTTCCGTTCGGCTGTCACCCAACACAACTGACTACTAACTGACTACTCTACAATCTATCTATTGAGCGCTGTTCGCCTCATACGATATAGGCCTTCATTAGACTGTTGTCACCGGGTATTTGCCTGGTGTTGCGCAGCCTTCCGTGAAGTGTCTGGTCCCAAGCAGAGGCCTTCGATCTTGTTTCCAGAGAGTGGGCGCTGCTTGACCGGTTTTCATCATCGTCACATCCTGACCAATCGATGCGCTACACATCGTCTCAAAAGAAATACGCGATACTGTAGAGGGATGTCACCGGGCATCTACCTAGCACGGCGAAAGACCGTAGTGTCCTCAAGTTGTGTTGGTATTCACGAACGCATGACAACGACCTCAGGCCGAGTGACGAACATATTTGGAGTGCGGCGCGGTCTGTGCGTACGCGCCGCTTTGGCTGCTTTGAATCGCCACCAAGAGCCAAAGCGGCGCGTACGCACAGACCGCGCCGCACTCCAAAAAGGGAAGTGTTAGACCAATCGATTGCGAAGCGCCTTGGCGACGGCTTCGGACTTGGAATGCACTTGCAGTTTCTCGTAGATTTTTTGCAGATGAAATGAAACTGTCTTGGCGGTGACATTCAGTTTCGCGGCCGCGGTCTTGTAGCTGTGTCCTTCCACGAGCAACTTCAGCAGCCGCAGCTCGTGCGGGGTGAGTCGATAGTCTACATCGTCGGGAGGGCTAATCTCCCGGAACAGCGTCAGCACTCGGCGCGCTACTTCGGGCGACATCGGCGCACCGCCGGCAATCGCTTCATGAAGGCATTCCAGCAATCGCGCAGGCGGAGTCTTTTTTAAGAGATAACCTGACGCGCCTGCACACAACGCCTTGAAGATTCGCTCATCGTCATCGTAAACCGTGTTGATCAACATCAGCAGGGAAGGATAACGCCCCTTCAAAATCCTGACGCCCTCGACTCCCGACATTCCCGGAAGCCCGATGTCTATCAGCGCGACGTCCGGCAGATCAAACTTGATCTTGTCGAGCGCTTCTTCCATCGAGCGAAAACTGCCTACACATCGATAACCTGGCGTGTTGTTGAGCAGGAACTCAAGGCACTCGCGGAATTTATGGTGGTCTTCGACTATCGCGACCTTTATTGCGGGGTTGCTCGCGCCGCTAGTTGGTTCGCTGGCCCTGTTTCCTTCGTCGTGGCTCATTAGACTTCTCGTCGGTCGTCCTTAACCGCTCAGCATAGCTCGACCGGGCCCTGTAGAATCCAGGTAATCTCCTAGCCATCGCGCAAGACCCGAGACCTTGGCTCGCGGCCGCGCTCCAGCGGAACCCTCAGAGTCAGGTTGGTTCCGTTTCCATTCGCGGAACTCAGATCGAGACTTCCGCCAAGCCTCCTCGCGCGGAGGCGCATGCTTGCAAGTCCGTTTCCTTCGCTGTCTCCGTTCGAGTCGAATCCGCATCCGTTGTCACCAACTTGCATGACAAGCCAGGGATGCTCGAGTCGCAGATCAATGACAGCAAGCGTACACATCGAGTGGCTAACGATGTTGTTGACCGCCTCTTTCAAAATCAGGAAGACCTCGCGTCGAACGTCTGCCCCAAGCTTCACGTCGCGGCTCGTGTCCGGCGCCCGAAAGTCGAGGTCGATCCCGCGCGCGGTCAAAAGGTCTTCTGCAAAACGGCGCATTCGTTGAGTGAGATCGCGTAGATGATCTCTCCTGGGATTCACAGCCCAGACGATATCGCTCATCGCATCAACGGTGTCGCGTGAAGTGGTGGCAATGGTCGAGAACCATTCCTTCATTCGTTGATCGTCGCCCTTCAGATTCCCACGCGCTACCTCGCTCAGCATCGCTATCAATGACAGATTGGCGCCGATGTCGTCATGTAGATCCGACGCGAGACGAGTTCGCACTCGCTCGAGCTCGATCAGACGGGCGACGCGGCTTCGGTGCGCGGCATATATCGCCAGCCCGACAAACATGACGGCCAAGGTCAGAAACCACCATCGCAGCCAAATCGGCGGCAATATGCGGAACCGGAATGTTGCGGGTTCACTGATGCTCCCCTCTTGATTGATCGACCGCACCAGGAATTGATAGGAACCGGCCGCAAGATGAGCGTAATTGATTGATCGTGTATCCGCCGGAGCGCTCCAGTCTGCGTCCACGCCTTCGAGCCTGAATTGGTAACGCAATCTGTTCTCTCCCTCGAAACAGAGCGCGACATATTCTATCAACAGGTTGTTGCGCGAGGCTGAAAGCTCGACGTCCGGCAAACGCAGAGCTCCAGTCTCCGGCAGCGATACATCTTCACCAGCGACCTGCACCCGGCTTAGATAAGTTGGAGCGGGCTGATCCACTTTGCGCTCCAGGCGCGGGTTGAACCTGGAGAGTCCGAGAGTAGTGCCAACCCAGATATTACCTTCACGATCCGTAAGCAAGTAGTTGATTATGTCACTGGCGAGGCCGTCGTCGGTATTTAAGTGGCGGATCCGTCCGGACTCAAGATCAAGCTGATCCAGCCCCTTGCCGGTGCCAAAATACATTCGTCCGAAATCGTCTTCGGTGATTGCCCAGACCGAGTCGCTTGCCAGTCCATTCGCGGTCGAGTAGTTGATGAACTTCGGGGTCACGCCAGTTGGATCTTTGGTGACCGAGACGCCTTTGTAACGCAGTCCGATCCAAAGCCACGCCCGGCTATCCAGGAAGAAGGCACGGGGCCTGGTTTCCGGCAGCCCTTCAGTCGGCTCAAGGATTACGACCTTACCGCCTATCGTTTTTCCAAGTTGCTCGTGCGCCGCAAGCCAGAGGTCTCCCGAGCGGTCGCCGATGATCTGATGCACGCCGCCGACTGGCGCAACGTCGCTTGATAAAAAGTGTTTGAACGTGAGCGGCCCTTTTCGGGCCCGATCCACGTAATAGAGTCCCTGGTTATCCGGGTAGACCCATACCTTTCCGGTTTGATCTTGATAGATCTCCATGATCGAGGCAGCCGGAATGCCGTCAGCGGGGGTGAACTTGTGGCCGCGGCGCAATTGCAACTCAGGCCCTTGAAAAAGAAACAGACCCGCGTGCGTTCCGATCCACCAATCTCCGCGTTGATCCTGGAGGATGCGCTCGTTGATATCCGTGAAAGGCGCCGCCTGAGATTCCGGGATGGCTACGGCTTTCCCTTCAACGATCTTGATCAGCCCGCCATTCTCAACGCTCGCGTAAATATGGCCCGACGGATCTTCAATCACTTTTCGAACGTTCTGGTTCGGCAGACCTTCAGTTTTCGTGAAGCTGACAATCAACTCGCTTGAGAGTTTGCACACCCCGCCTCCGTTAGTGCCGATCCACAGATTGCCGTCGCGATCCTCGGCCAGGGGCGTGATTGAGTTATCGCTCAAACCCTGAGCGCTCGTATAGAGGGTTTGCTTTCCCTGCTGATACTTGATGAGACCGTTCCAGGTGGCGATCCACAGCGCCCCGCCGGAATCGACCAGCATCGCGGTAACACCTTGATCGGGCTTAAGGGTTAGGGGGCATTTGCGCCATTGTCCGCGATCTTTGATCTCTGCAGGCTCGACAAACGTGAACAGCTCACGTTGATTGGCTACGAGCAGTCTTCCCTGACGATCCTCAACGATGCTCTCGACCTTGTCGCCGCCAACTCCATCGTCGCGGCCATAAATCACAATCTGACCATTGACGATTTCGATCAGCTCATTCTCGATCCCGAACCACAAACGCCCGTGACTGTCGGCGAATGCCGCCATCCTGGTCTCGGTTTTACGACGTAAGATGACCTCGAACTCGAGCGCGTCGTCGTGTCCAGTTGAGGCGCGATAGAGCCCACCGTCAGTAACGCACCAGAGATTGTTCTGGAAATCAAACAGCAGCGCATTAACGCGATTCGAAACTGCCGAATCGCTTACTCGGAAACTGACGAACTTCGGCCGCGCATTAGCTGAAGGCTTGCCTTGAACATAAGGCGTTAGCGATTCATCTATCAGGCGCGCTACGCCGGCGCCGTTCGTTGCGACCCAGAGACGGCCTTGCCGGTCTTCGGTTATGTCGTTGATGATCGGATCGCCCAGGCCGTCGCGCTGCCCATAGTTGGTGAACCGGTAGCCATCAAACCGGCTCAGACCTTCCCAGGTTGCGAGCCAGAAGTACCCCTTCGCGTCCTGATGCATCGCCGCGACGTGACTGTGAGCCAGACCATCAGAGACATCGTAATGGTGGATGGAAAGCTGCTGCGCCCCAACCACGGGAGCACGTGGTGCGAATGTCAGGCACAAAATGGCCGCGACAGCAGCGGTACGAATGAGCGAGCCCCGCCGCATGATTCCTGATCGCCCCATCGACGTACCGAAAGCGGGTCTGGAGGAGCCTATGGGCGCAGGATCAACCAGCGATCCTCTACCGGCGAAGGAAGCACCGTAACGAACCCGGTATGGACTCGCCCATATCGTACTTCGACGATTCATACTACCGGCCTATTCCCATTCAGGAGCTGGGCGTTCTTTCAACCACAAGATGAAATCGAGAGTTGGAGGCGTGCCACCCAACGACCGGAGTCTGGTTGCGCCTTGCGCCCGGTGACCCTGGCTGTGCAAGCAGACCTGCATCATTGCTTCGGCCACCGAGTAACTGCGGCCAGGGACGAAGGATGTCTCCACTTGACGCGCCATCTCATGCTCGTCGACTTGAGATAACCATTTCAGCTCTTGCGCGTGTGTGTCTCGAAACTGGTTCGCGATCGCTTCGAGCGAATCCGGAACCCGTGATTCCTTTTCGACGTCGAATGGAAGCCCCAGGCTCAACATCAACCAGAATCGATTCGCCACAACGATATGGTGCAAGAGATTCTTCAGCTCCAGGTCTTGAGCGGCTGGTTCGTGCTGACGAATGGCTCGTATCAAAGAGGCATTCGCATACCCCTTGTGCAGAATCAGGTCCTTTAGCATTAGGAGCATGGTTGAGCGCCGCCTTGATTTGAATGTCCGACAAACTTCACAGTTTGTCGTTGTGTTCGACTATTTCGACAAACTGAAGTTTGTCGGACAGGGAGAGTGTTCAAAATATAGGAGCAAGAGCCGCTGAGTCACAAGCTTTCCCTGTGTTTCGGCGTGCTACGCGGTCTGCTTCATTTCTTCGGGTGCGCCGCCGCTCAAATGCTGAGCAAAGTACCAGTGATGGCCTTCAATATCTTCGGCCCCGTAGCGGCGGTCCCCGTAGAATTGGTCCTTCGGTTCCTCGATTATCTTCGCGCCCGCTTGCTTCGCCTGTTCGTAATGTTTGTCAACGTCGTCAACAATCACGTATAGGCTTTGAGTTACGTGACCAAGCCGTTTGGGATTCTGATAATCGGGCCCGGGGTCTCCCATCATAATCACTGCGTCGCCAAGGGTCATACCAGCATGAGCGACGCTTCCATCAGGGCCGGACATACGGTTTTGCTCGTGAAAGCCAAAAGCCCGCGACAACCAGTCGAGGGCGCCGGCAACATCTTCGTAGTACAAATAAATGGTTATCCGCTGGGCGTTCTCCGGTTGATTCGTAGCCATTCCAAATCCTCCTTCTACGGTGCTTCTCTCTCGATTTGAATCTCTCGTAACAACAGAAACAACGGTAACGCGAGCGACACGCCAACCGCCAGGTTAGCGATGATACAAACCCACCAAAGGTTGATCGATCTCTTGCGTATCTCCCGGAACATAAAAATCCACAGTACCAGAGAAGAGACGATCACGTCGGCTGCGAAAAAAGCAGTCACTGGATTGCCGAACACTTGATTAACTAAAACCGAAAGCCGGAAGCCGTGGTCCGAAACAAATCGCCACAAGAAGTAATAAGGCACGACAAAACCCAGAACGGAAAGCACCAAATACAATCGTTTCGTGTTCATGAATTAATTGTAGCGAGAGTTCAACCCCGCGGTTTTCTAATGGCACTGTGACGCGGCGCCTCTTCAAGTATCTCGGTTGTGTTTTCGGTCACGCTTGGCAGGTTTAGGATCTGACGTGTATCGCGACGCTCGATCTGACCTGTCGGATCTGAGGCCACTTCTTTTCTGATACGCCCTGACCTGAGCCTTAAGTCGAGGGCAAAGCCAAAACTGATTGCCTGATGAACCGCAATCACAGAACAGCAGGCGGCGGCAAGGTAGACCGACCACTTTGCTTCAGGTGTGCCCAGATAGGTTGCGTAGAGGATTATCGCGGATAAGAGCGCCATTACGGAGTTCAATCCGTTGAAGACCATCATCACTTTCATCCGCTGCTCGGGCTTGGTTGAAGATTCCGCGAGCCATTCACCGCAGCGTCTGCAATACGATTTTGAATGCTGATCAGAAGCTCCGCATTGTGGACAGAACATAAGACAACCTCTATGCCAATTCAGACCCGCCAATAATCCGTCAGCCACGCGACGGTTCGCAAGCCACGGAGCGGACTCGACGAGCGTCACCGGGCGTTCAGAGTACCGACTTTAGTCGGGCATTTTGTTTTGGTTAGTCGAGTACTGTGGGCGCGCAGAGTACTACCCGACTAAAGTCGGTACTCTGAACGCTCGCTTGTAACGTCATCATCCGAACTGCGAATCGGCGCGGCGATCACCCACAACGAGGCGAGCGTGAAGGTCAACGCCGCTCCTGCAAGCGCCGCGCGTGGGCTGGCTAGTTGGCCAATGATCCCGCCCGCGAGTGCTCCCACTGGCATTGCGACTACGCCAAAGACGTTCGCAGTCGCGCTCACACGTCCAAGCAACCGGTCCGGCACAAGCGCCTGCCGCAGGCTGGTGTCGTTGACAAACGCCATCGTCAGCAACCCGTCCCCAAGTATTTGAGCAGTGAGCAGGAAGAGAGCGGCTTGCAGAATCGTACCGTGAGCAAGCGGCACGAGACATTGAAACGCGCCGCCCAACGCGAAACCTAATACGAGGGTTGGTTTGACACCCAGCCTGCGGAGCGCCGGCCGCGCGAGCATCGAGCCGATCAACGAGCCGAAGCCTCCGCAGCCCGCGATCACTCCCGCTGCAGCGGGCGAGAGGCCGAGATCGCGCACCGCGAAGAGCATGTACATCGACGCAAAGACTCCACCCGCAAGCCGGAAAGTAGTCGAGCACGCGATCAGCGCTCGCAAGGTCGGATCGTGCCACACGACGCTGATTCCCTCTACCGCCTCTTGCACGGCGCTCTTGCGAAGGCTTTTCGAAATTGGTTGAGGCTCTGGTGTTTGTATCCATCCGAGCGTTAGCGCCGACACCACAAACGTCAGGGCGTCCACGAGTATCGCCAGCGGCCCGCTCAGAAATTGTACGAGAGCCCCGGCCGCCGCAAACCCTCCCATCTCGGCTACGGATGAGGTAGCGGACAGTTTCGCGTTTCCTTCTACGAGATTGGCTCGCCCAACCAGCGTCGGCAGGTAAGCCGGGTATGCTGCATCGAAGAGCGCGGTGAAGATTGCGACTGTCGCGGCCACGACGTACATCTGAACCATCGTCAACCTGCCTGCGAACGCCGTTGCGGGGATCGTTAAGAGCAGCGCGGCGCGCGCCAGATCTGCGACGATCATTACCGGCCTGCGTCGAAGCCTGTCGACCCAAACACCGGCGAACAGTCCGGTAACAAGCACCGGGCCCGCTTGCACTGCTTGCAGGAATCCCTGCTCGAGCGGGCTGGAGTTGAGGGTCAGCAGCGCAGTCAGCGGCAGCGCGATCAACGTGAGCATCGAGCCGAACAGCGAGACAGTTTGCCCAGCCCAGAGCTTCGTGAAATCGCGATGACGCCAGAGGCCATTAAATTGAGGTCGCATACGAGAACCGCCCAACGCGGCGAGCGTCCATTGTCCGTGAAGCGGGCCTACCGCGCCAGTGTAAGCGAGGTTTAAGAATGGGACTTATGTCAGACAGGGCTCATCGTTGATGGAAGCTCTGGAGAATTTCTTAGAACCCCGTAGCGGTAGAATGTTTATAGTGTCGACATCGCTACGTTGCCAACCCCGTAGGGGTGGAATGTCCTGCGCGCTAAAGGTTTATCCCGCTCCTAACGGAGCTCGGAAGTCCGCGTGCGGTCTTTACTATAAACATCGCACCCCTACGGGGTTGCCGAGCGGAACGCTCGATCGCCGCTTCGAAGTTCCGTGAACCAAGTCCCATTCTAATTACACTCTCGGCCTGCACGAATCGCGAGGCTTATTGGCTAGAGAAGATGCGTGTCTGCTATTATCCAACGCTCTCAGGGAATCAAAAATGGAGACTACAATGACGGAGAAAATGAATCGACAATGGAGACTCGCGGCAAGACCCGTGGGCACTTTCAAAGACAGCGATTTTAAGTGGACTGAAGAACCTGTCCCGGCCTTGAATGAAGGCGAAGTCCTCGTTCATAGCCAATATATCTCGCTCGATCCGACGAATCGCGGCTGGGCGAATGCGACGGATACCTACCTGCCCGCGGTCAAGTTGGGCGATGTCATGCGAGGGGGAGCAATTGGACTGGTTGAGGAATCGCGTAATCCAAAGTTCAAAACCGGTGACCTTGTTTCAGGATTGTTCGGCTGGCAGGAGTATGCGGTCAGCGACGGCACGGGCGTTTCGAAGCTGCCGGTCATTCCGGGGCTGCCCCTGACCGCTTACCTGGGATTATTCGGGCACATTGGATTGACTGCTTACTACGGCCTTCTTGACGTCGGCATGCCGAAAGAGGGCGAGACTATAGTTGTATCGGGCGCCGCCGGCGCCGTTGGCTCACTGGTCGGTCAGATAGGAAAAATCAAAGGCTGTTACGTCGTCGGCATCGCAGGCACGGATGAGAAGTGCAAGTGGCTCACTGAAGAACTCGGATTCGATGCTGCGATCAATTACAAAACAGAGAACGTGAGCGAAGCCTTGAAGCGCGCCTGTCCAAAAGGCGTCGACATCTATTTCGACAACGTGGGCGGTGAGATCCTGGATGCGGTGCTTGCGCAAATCAACCTGGGCGCGCGCATCCCGTTATGTGGAATGATCTCGCAATACAACGCGACGGAGCGGCCCGCGGGACCTTCCAACCTGGCGATGTTGATCATAAGGCGCGCGCGTATGCAGGGGTTTCTGGTTTCGGATTACATGAGCCGCGCCGAGGAAGCGATGACTCAGCTTGGGCGTTGGTTGATGGAAGGGAAGATCAAGTACCGCGTTGATGTCGTCGAAGGATTGGAACAAACGCCGCAAGCGGTGAACAAGCTGTTCGACGGTTCCAATCAGGGCAAGCTGGTGGTCAAGATTTGATTGGCACGTATCGTAGTTCGTCGTCCATCATTTGGAGTGCGGCGGCAAGGTACTCCGCGACGCCGCTTTCACTCGCAATCGATTCAATCACAAGCCAAAGCGGCGTCGCGGAGTACCTTGCCGCCGCACTCCAAATGCCGGACTACGAACGTTGTCGTCTCACAAAGAACATTTCGCTTGAACGCCAACACCCCGCAGACTGGGACAACCTACCCCTTGCGCTGCCGAAGAGCTTCAAACAAAACGACGCCCACAGCTACCGATACGTTTAGCGAAGTGACCTTGCCGTGCATCGGTATGGACACGACTGCGTCGCAGCGCTCGCGCACGAGACGATGCAATCCGTGACCTTCGCCGCCAAAAACCAACGCACTCGCGCCGGAATAGTTGAACTCGGTGTAAGCCATCGCAGCCGAACCTTCGACACCGACAACCCACACATTGTGCTTCTTTAGTTCCTCGATAAAGGAAGCGAGATTTGTCACTCGAGCAACCGGCAGGTGCTCGACGGCGCCTGCCGAAGTCTTCGCCACCGCTTCGGTAATCTGAGCCGCTCGGCGTTCTGGAACGATCACCGCGCTGGCGCCGCCGCATTCCGCGGTTCGAACGATCGCTCCGAGATTGTGAGGGTCCTCGACACCATCGAGCAGAATGAAAATCGTGGCCGGCGAAATCCCGTCGAGCAGGTCTTCAGCATCTGAATAAGTCGCCGCGGATGTAACAGCGATCACTCCCTGGTGATTCGCATTATGCGTCAGGCGGTCCAGCGCGACTCGAGCATCTCGACGAACAGGCACGCGAGCAGCGCGCGCGGCTTCAATCACCTCGCGTAGTCTTGCATCGCGAGCGCCTTCGGCAATGATGATTCGATCAATTCGCCGCGCACCGGCACGCAGGGCTTCGAGAACCGGCAGCACTCCGTAAATGTTCGCCATACGCAGGTCGCCTTTAGCCGCGGAATTCGCCATGTAGGGGCGGGCCTCCGTGGCCGCCCCTCTGTGGCCGCCCCCGTGGTTCCGCCCTCTTTGCGCGTCTCTTCGGACTCAACAGGGGCGGCCACGGAGGGCCGCCCCTACATGTTTGTTCATACCACGCTTTTGTTCACACTACGTTCGCTTCGCGTTCTGTCCGGCTTTGTGAGAAGCGATCAAATGAGAACGGCATGGTGTCAAAGTCTCGAGCCTTGCCGTGCGCGATCATCTCAGCCAGAATTCTGCCCGCCGCCGGGCAATGTTGAAAGCCGTGTCCGCTGAATCCGCCTATCACAAACAAACCTTTGACATCGGTAACCGGCCCGATAATCGGCATCGCATCCGGCGTCATCTCATAAAGCCCAGCCCACGCGTGCGCGATGCCCGCGTCAGCCAGCGCCGGCAGCCGCTTGACCGCAACTCGTGTGACCTCCTCGAGAAACTCCCAGCTCACCGTGGTGTTGAAACTCATTGGCTCGTCGGGATCTGACATCCCAAACAAGATGCCGGCTCCTTCACGGTGAAAGTAGAACGTACTTTTGAAATCGATGACCATAATGTGAGAAGCCGGGACCTTCTTCAGAATTGGTTCGGTTATGAAGATGTGGCGTCGCTGAGGATGCACGGGAAGATCGAGCCCAGCCATTTGCGCGATCCTGCGCGCATAGGGCCCTGCCGCGTTGACTACGTTGGGAGTTGATATCGAGCCTCGCGTTGTTTGAACCGATGTTACGCGACCGGCAACAGTGGTGATCCCGGTTACTTCTGCTTCTCGATCGATCTCGACGCCCGCGGCTTGCGCTGCTTTTGCGAAGCCCATCGTCACGCCGTTTGGGTCGGCTATGCCGTCTCGAGCGCAGAACGTCGCGGCGATGATTCCGTCGACTTCAAGTCCGGGCGCCATCCTCTGCGCGCCTTCCGGCGTGAGCAGCTCAACATCGATGCCGAGCCGTTTCTGCATTTCAATGCTTCGCAGGAAATCGCTCAGGTGTGGTTCGTCGGAAAGAAGGAAGAGGTAGCCGTCCTGATGAAAGTCGATTTCGTAGCCGATTTCTTCGGCGAACCGTTCGAACAATTGAATCGATTCAATCGAGAGCCGGACGTTTGAGTCGTTTGAAAACTGATGTCGAACGCCGCCCGCGTTGCGGCCGGTCGAACCCATGCCGAGCATCGGTTCTCGTTCTACAAGGACGACGTCGCGAATCCCAATGCGGGAAAGGTAATAAGCAGTGCTGACGCCCATGCAGCCGCCGCCGATTATGACTACTTCTGCGGTTGTCTTCACGGTTGCGACAGCTTACACGAGAGTCGCGTGAGCACGGAAGCGGCTTGCAGCGCGCGTTCAGAGTAAGCGTTCAAAGCGGGCGTTCAGCGTACCGACTTTAGTCGGGCAGTGAAATGGATCTTCGATACTTCGGTCTTACGAGGCACTGCCCGACTAAAGTCGGTACGCTGAACGCCCGCTTCGAACGCTTGCTCTGAACGCTCGTCCTGAACTTACTCTTGAGACCAATTACTTCTTCGCAACGCCGCGCACGATGATCTTGCCCGCCATATCTTTCCCGCCTTTTTCGCCGTGGAACTCACAGTGATAAGCGTACGTCCCCGCCTTATCGAACTTATGTTCGAACTTGTCTCCCTGTTTCAAGACGCCGGATTTGAAAGATCCGTCATCCGCTTCAACCGAATGCCGGCCGGCCTCGTTCACCCACTCGACGGTGGTGCCCGGCGCAACCGTTAGCACCTTAGGCGTGAACTGGAAGCTGCTGACCTTGACCGTTGCCTTCTCAGCAACTGGAGCGGCTGTGGCGCCGGATCGGCCGCTGACGCCCGGGCGCATCGCGGACGAAACCGCTGCCGCCATCAGCAATATCGAAATCGAGCAGATAATCATAAGTCTCCGCATGGTTATTCTCCTTCACTATGGTTTGAGTCATTGATCGCGAGGAGTAACTGTTATTACTCCTGCCATATCTTTGCCGTGTTTCTCGCCGTGAAAACTGCAGTAGTAAGGGTAAACGCCCGGCGTGTCGAATTTGTGTTCGAACTTCCCATCCGCCGTCAGCGTGTCGGAAACGAAAGATCCATCGTCTGCCTCAACCGTATGGCGGCCCCGCTCGTCTGTCCACTCGACTATCGTGCCCGCCTTAATGGTCAGCTCTTTTGGTTCAAACTGAAAGTTGGTGATCTTGACCGGGACTCTTTCGGGTGCGGCGGATGTTGCGGCGGCTGCCGCGGGCTTCGCGCTGGGAGTCTTGGGGTTCGACGCGACGTACCAAACGTAATAAGTAGAGACGCCGATCAGCACTACGATCCACCAAAGCGCGAGTTCCGTTCGCATCCACGGTTTATATCGCTTGAAGCGAAGCTTGCGAGGCAGGATCTTCGTCGCGGCCACCAGCACTATGTATAGACCCAGCACCTCGGCAATCGTGCCCAGCGTGGCGTGCACGTAAGGTATCAGGTAGTAAGCCTCCCTCAGACCGCCCGGCACCTGGGGCTGCACTTGTTTGTGAAACGAAGGAGCCATGATCAGAAAGATCATCAGCAGGTTCAATATCATCACCGATGACTGAACATACTTGTGCGCGCGAAAGTTCTTTCGTCTTGCGAGCGCCATGCCGACAAGCAAGGCCAGTCCCATTGAGATTTGAACCACAAGGTTCAGATCCGCGCGAAAGGTAGCGCCCGTTCCAAGAAAACCGTTCATTTGTCTCTCCAGATTACGACCTTAGAGCGTGAAGTAGCCTTGAAGGTTCTATGACTTCAAACTTCAATTACGCGATCCGTTCGCGTTCGGATTGCTCGCCTGCGTCCTCGGCGCCCTCTGCGGTTTATTCCCAGAACTGATTAAGACAACCGCAGAGGGCGCCGAGGCGCAGAGGACGACTCGCAAAGTAGACAAAAGCCCCGCAGCAGCGCATTATCACATCACTGGCCGAGGCGGACCAATCTCATCGCGAGCTCTGCACCGAGGTAACTCAATGAAGTACATCGAAGAAACCGTTACGGTGACTGACGGGTTGCGTCTCTATCTCAGGAGAAGCGAGGTCGCGAAGGCGCGCGGCGAGATATTGATCGCGCACGGCTTCGGCGAACACAGCGGCAGATACGGCGCCCTGACCGATCATCTTACGAGTCATAACTATTCGGTGACTGCATACGATCAACGGGGTCACGGTTTGTCGGATGGATTGCCTGGTCACGTTGAGAGCTTCGATGAATACGATCAAGATCTTGTAAAGATGATTGCGTCGGTTCGCGAGCGCAATCAATCAGCGCCGCTCTTCCTGATTGGGCACAGCATGGGCGGGCTGATTGCACTGAGGTATCTGGCGCGACGGGGCGGGGAACTTTCAGCCGCGGTCATCTCCGCTCCGTTGATAGAAGTCGCCGTTCCGGTGCCGGCGCATAAGCTGATGATTGCTCGAGTCGGCGCGCGAATGGCTCCCCGGCTACGGCTGGATAATGAAATAAATCCGGCTAACCTCAGTCGAGATCCTGAAGTCGGCCGCGCTTATGCCGCCGACCCTCTCGTGAATCGAAAAGTCAGCACTACCTGGTTCTCAGAAGCGACCCGCGCGATGCGAGAAGTTGCGCAGTCGGCTTCTCAGATCAAGACGCCCGTACTCGTGATGCACGGAACGGAAGATCGCCTCGCAAGCGTGGAAGCGACCAGGAGGATGTTCGCGAACATCGGGTCCTCCGACAAAGAGTTAGTGATCTATTCCGGCTTTTACCACGAGCTATTCAATGAGCCGGAGAAACAGGAAGTGTTCGAGCGGGTCACCGACTGGCTCGCAAAGCGAGAGCATCCAATCTGAGTCAACGGCACAGGACAAATTTGACGAAGCTACCATACGTATCCGATACTGCAAGCAGGGAGCCTTTGGAAGTGTTGCGGAATCTCATCGCAATTGTCTTAGCTGCCGTTTCCGTTGCTGCCGTCCCGGCTGACCAGGAACAAGGCAGGGTAGATTACCGAAACGAACAAGGAATTACTCCGTTGATGTGCGCTGCCCGAGATGGCGAACGCAAGGACGCAAAGGCATTGCTCAGTCAAGGGCCCGACGTCAACGCGCTGGACACATACGGGTGGTCGGCTCTTACCTACGCAGCAGCGAAGGGCGACCTCGACATTGTAAAGGCATTGCTGGCAAAAGGTGCCAACATTAACGCTCGTGGCAAGGACAACTACACTCCGTTAATGGCGGCGGTGTCATTTGGCAACGTCAAGGTGGTAAGCACTCTGATCGAGAAAGGCGCGGACGTAAATCTGCCAAACAACGGCGGAGCCACCGCATTGTCCACTGCGATTGGCAAACATCAGAACAAAATTGTTGAGATCCTCAAGAAGGCCGGCGCAGTTGAACCGCCACGAATGGAACATGACGCTTTGGCTACGGATGGCGGGGCCAACCAAGCGGACTCCCGGATTACACGGCCAATTCCTACAAACAATCCGCAGCCAAGGTATACAGTCGAGGCCCGTGACGCCGGGATCCAGGGCGACGTTCGCGCGCGCGTTCTAGTTGGAACCGATGGAACAGTCAAATTGGTTCGAATCCTGACCGGCCTTTCTCACGGTCTCACCTATCAGGCGATCAACGCTGGCTATCAGATGGTTTTCAAGCCAGCGAGTAAGAATGGCGAAGCCGTCGCATATTGGATGCCCGTCATAATGGAGTTCAAGTTGAAGTGATAACCGCGCGTGACCTTCACATAGCTTCGACTTAAATCGGAACGTGAATTCCTACACCGGTAGCCGTAGCTCGCGAGTACGCGAGCCGCGCGGTCACCAGGTCCTCGATCGCAAGCCCGCACGATTTGAAAACGGTTATCTCGGAGGCTTCCTCGCGCCCTCCAATCGTCCCGGATACAACTTGCGCCAACGTTCCCTTAACGTGGCTTGCGTCAATGGCGCCTTCTGAAATCGGAATCAAAATCTCTCCCGCCTCACGTCCGGCAGCACTAACATCGTCGATGATCACGCGGGCTTTTCGTATAGTGTCGGTGTCAAGCTCGCGAGTCTGAGGCGTGAAGGCGCCAACGGAGTTGATGTGAGTTCCGTCGCCAATCAGCGAGCCGTTGAACAAGGCTTCTCGCGATGACGTGCAGGTGCAAATTAGATTAGCGGATGCTGCCGCCCGCTCAGCAGAAACAACCTCGCAAGGAAGGTCATGAGTCTTGCGGACGTGATCGGCAAGCGCATTCGCCGACTCGCTCGACCGCGAAGCGATCAACACGCTCTCGACTTCGGCTACTTCGAGCATCGCCTCGATATGAAAGCGGGCCTGCATTCCAGCGCCGAAGACGGCCAATCGTTTCCGTCCGGGCGAAGCCATGAACTTTGTCGCTACCGCTGAAGTTGCCGCGGTTCGAATCGCGGTGATGAACCGGCCTTCCATGAGCGAGATCGGGACACCGGTTTCGACGTCAAGCAAAAGATAAACGCCCTGAACTGCTCCGAGGCCGCGTTCGACATTACCTTCAAACACCGTCACAGTCTTTGTACCCAACGCGCTGTGCGCGGCGTCGTCGCTCGAGCCGATGTAAGCAGGCATCTCCAGAAGGACGCCGTTCTGGGCCGGCAGGTTCATATGCAGGCGCTCCGGCACATAAGCGTTCCCGCAAGCGAGCGCACGAAAGCCGTCCTCGACTGCAGCGATCACGTCGCGCATAGTGAGCACGGCGCGCAGGTCTGATTCGCTGAGGATCAACATTGAAGAGTTGTAGCGGTGTCTAAATTTGGAGTGCGGCGGCAAGGTACTCCGCGGCGGCAAGGTACTCCGCGACGCCGCTTTCCTCTGTCGACCGATTCAATCACCAGCCAAAGCGGCGTCGCGGAGTACCTTTGCCGCCGCACTCCAAATTTAGACACCGCCAGAGTTTTAGCGCAGTCCGCCATTGGAAGTTAGCTGTGAGGTTGTTCGTCGATGTACTTCACAAAAATCAACTCGTTGCGTCGTTCGTTATAGACAAGCTCGTCGATCACCTGCGACGCGAGCATTATTCCGAATCCGCCCGGGCGCAGGCCCAGCTCCTGACGCACTTCCATGTGGCGCGTCGGTTGATCCGGCGGATTGGCGAAAGCTGCGTGGGCGACGTCTTCAAGATTGAAGCCTTCACCGGGATCTTTGATCGAGTAGAGAATCGCCCGCTTCAGATGAATGTATTTGATCTCTACGCGCTTCGAGGGATCGCACTTGCCGCCGTGCTCGATTGCGTTGTTGAGCAATTCACGAAACACCGCGCCGACGGCGTCGCGGGTTTCTTGAGGAATATGTTCGTGGAGATGGCTGAGGAACCTCTGAATGGGCTCGACGGCCCCGAGGTCGCAAGGCACGCGAAGCTCGATCCAATCGCGCCTGTCGGATATCACCTCGATCTGGCAGGCGACGTCTCTTTCCATTGCCATCCGGACGGCTTCAACAAGTTCTTCGGCATTAAAAGGCTTCGACAGAAATTCGCATGCGTGATTTCGCATTGCGCCGATGACGGCCTCGCTGATTTCGTGACCGGTCATCACGATCGCCCGCAGATCAGGCCGCAACGTCCGCGCGCGTTCAAGCAACTGTATCCCGGTCATCCCCGGCATCGTCACGTCGGTCAGCAGGAGGTCAACCGGTTCCTTGTCGAGCACGTCGAGCGCTGCGCTGCCATCGGCGGCATCGATGACGTTATAGCCCGCATCATCAAGAACCGCGTGAAAGATCTCGCGGCTTGGCTTATCGTCTTCGGCTAACAGGACTGTGGTTGACATATTGTCTTTACTAATTCTCAGGTAATCCCCGGCCCATCTTATCACTCTTGTTAGCCACGACAATATAGGCTACGCGAGCCGTCTTATTATCGCAGGGAGCCGGAGGGTCGGCAGGCGTGTTGCAATTGGGCATATCTATGATACGAGCCGGATCGGTGTGCTTGTTCAGTTCGGCGGCGACGAGAGCCGGCAGCTTTCGGGTGCGATCGACATTTGCCTGGCATTGCCACTCCGCGAAGAAAACCGCTGCCGCGGCGATTCCAACGTCCGGGATGATGATGGCCTGGACGTCTTTCAATCCGTTGGCGGGGAAGCCGGCAAAGGCTTGTTGAGGAACGCACGTCGCGGAAGAAATAACTATCTCACCGGTCTTTCGGCTAACCGCGACGACCGACCAGGTGGCAAATACGATTGTGTGAAGGATAACAACTACGGCGACGGCAAGAGGGATCTTTCGCATGGGCTTTATCGGGACGCGTCGTTTTAGTGCGTGAGTCTGTCGGGCCGGAAAATAGCACGAACGTGATAACGCTTTCAACTGCGGGAAGTCCGTAGTCAGTAGTCCGTAGTCAGTAGTCCGTCAGTAGTTCGTAGCCCTTTGCATTTCATTCCACGCAAGCTACGGACTACTGACTACGGACTACTGACTACGGACTACTGACTACGGACTACTGACTACGGACTACTGACTACCGACTTCCTCACCTTGAATTCGTCAACCGTAGTGCTTAATATTCGCTGACCAAATCGATGCAATCCGGAATCATTTCTCAAGTGAACGATACTGCGCCGATCAGAGCCGGCGAGGAACTCAATCTGGATGCGCTCGAAGTGTACCTTCGGTTACATCTTGCCGAATTGCTGCCGGGAGCGCCGCTCGATCAGGCTTCGATTGAAGTCGAGCAGTTTCCCGGCGGTCATTCGAATCTCACGTATCTTGTTCGGCTGGGCGGCCACGAATTTGTTTTGCGGCGCCCGCCATTCGGGCCGGTGCCGCCGACGGCTCACGATATGCCTCGCGAGTATAGGCTGCTCGCGGCGGTGCACCCGCTGTTCGAGCTTGCTCCCAGACCTTATTTGCTCTGTGAGGACCAATCGATCATCGGCGTGCCTTTTTACTTGATGGAGCGCAGGCGTGGCCTCGTCATTCGGCGCGATATACCGGAGGAAATCGGTGACGATCTGGAGCTGCGACGCCGAGTCAGCTACGGGATGATCGATACTCTGGCGGCTCTGCACTCGGTCGACATTTATTCATCGGGCCTGATCAACATAGGGAAGCCGGTAGGCTTTGTCACCCGCCAGCTAAAGGGCTGGACCGAGCGGTGGCAACGCTCGAAGACGAGTGAGCTGCCGGAACTCGACTCGGTTGTTCAGTGGCTCGCGGCGGGTATTCCGGCCGAGCCGGATCCTGAAGCAGGCCGGCCGGCGACGCTTGTTCATAACGACTTCAAGCTCGACAACACGATGCTCGATCCAAAAGAACCGTCGCGCGTAGTCGCGGTACTGGATTGGGAAATGTGCACGGTGGGTGATCCGTTGATCGATGTCGGGATCTTCCTGTGCTACTGGGCGATGAAGGACGATCCCGAAGCGCGACGCGAATCCATCAGCCCGGTCACAACTGAACCCGGTTGGATCACCCGGCAAGAGGTTATCGAGCGCTACGCCGATAAGACCGGCCGCGACTTGTCGGGGATCGCTTTTTACGAAACGTTCGCGCTTTTCAAAACCGCGGTGGTGCTTCAGCAGATTTACTATCGGTTCGTTAAGGGACAGACTCACGACGAGCGATTCAAGAACTTCGATCGGCGTGTGAGCGGTCTCGCGCGCGCGGCTTATGATCTCGCAGAGAAATCGGGAAACTAAGCAGAAGTCAGAGATCAGAAGTCAGAGGGGCTGACTTCTGACCTCTGACCTCTGACTTCTGACCTCTGACTTCTGACTTCTGACCTCTGATCTCTGGAATTCTATGAGTTACATTTATCTCATTAGACACGCACAAGCCGGTTCGCGCGACAACTACGATGTGCTGTCGGATCTGGGAAGGGAACAGGCTCGCTTGTTGGGAAAGCACTTCGCCGCACAAGGTGTCGAGCTTGCGGCGGTCTATGCGGGCGGCATGCGGCGCCAACGTGAAACCGCCGAGATTGCATGCGAAGCGATAGAACGAGCAGGCATGCAAGCGCCCGACGTCGTAACCAACGAACGCTGGAACGAGTTCAGCCTGATCTCTGTCTATCGAGCCATTGCAAAACGAATGATGAAAGATGACGCTGATTTCGCTCGCGATATTAGAGAGATGCAGGAGGCAATCGCGCGCGATCCACACACTACCGGAGGGGCGGTCGGCCGATGCGATCAGGCCGTGATACGGGCGTGGATGGACGCCCGCTATGCCGATTATGACGGCGAATCCTGGGGTTCATTTCGCGAGAGAATCGAGACGTGCGCTACAGACCTCTGCTCGAGCGATCACGAAAAGTCGATCGCCATATTCACATCCGCGACCCCAATCGCGATTACCGCAGCGACCGCGCTCGGCCTGAATGACGAGAAGCTGCTAAGCATTCTTGGTGTGATTTACAACACCAGCATTTCGATGATGAGAGCGCGAAACGGCGAGCTGAGACTCTTCACGTTCAACGCTACGCCTCACGTCAACGGGACGCTGCGCACTTTTAGATGAGAGGGAGAAAACCAGAAATGTCACGAGCGAATTATCACGACGAAGGTTTCTCTCGAGCGTTGCCGCGGGCGCGGCAGGCGCCGCGGCTTTCTTCACGCCGGGCGTGTTTGCGGAACAGTTGATAGAGACGCCCGGCGCAAAACCGACGGACCGTTCTATCCGGACAAGATGCCGCTCGACATCAATGAGACTCGCGAGCGATCGGTGACGTAGCGTTTGATTCATTCTCTTTCGATACTCGCGCCAGGTGGGCTGTTTGTATTCGATCCAACCGGCCACGCAGAATATTTGAAGGCCGCAGTGTATTTTGGATTCGTCGGATGGCAGCTCTTGACGATGGGCAAGCTCATCGTGCAGGAGTCGGGATCAACTCTCGGAAACACAGGAGCGATAAATAGAAAAAAGCTTCAGTTCGCCTCTAGGGATCAGGAGTCAAGTAGTGTTCCAGAGGGTTTATTACACCCTTTGAGGGTTTTCGACCAAGAGCTTGCCTTAACTTTCTTTCCCAATTGAAAATCCACTCGCGCCCTTTTCTTTCCTCTTCACTTAAGTGGTCCACCTCTTCTTTGGGGATTTCCAATTTCGGGCTGCTCTCCGTCGAAGGCTCGTCAGAGTGGTCTCCCAGATAGTAATCAAGAGACTGTGAGTTTTCCTCGAGCTTAAAGTAGCCCCCGGCCAGTTCACTCGCTGGCATGTCCGCTGTTCTTGCAACCATTTTCAGGAGCCTTGTTACTCGTTGCTCAATTCCTTGAGTATCATCAGTCTTTGAAGTACCTCGAGACTTGTGCTTGTGCTTATACTCTTGAAATCTATACAGGAATGCGCCGGCCCTCGAAAGGGGGTCGGGATTATTAATAGGTATGTGTTTGTCAAATCTGCCGATGCGCCTTGCAGCATCGTCGATCTGTTCCATGTGATTGGTGGCAAGGCAATAAACGAGTGATTGATTCTTAGCTGCGTCGTGTAGCTTAACCAATTTCGGCAGCATTCCTGTAACAAGAAACTTCAAAGTCGGATCATCGGGTACAGAGTCTGATTTGCGATTACGTAAGACGGGTTCAAATTCGTCAAGGATTATTACGGCTTGCGTGAGCATCGATAACGCTTCAAAGACCGACCTGGCACGTCCTTCAATCAACTCGTGACCTTGCACGGAGAGGTCGCTAGGTGACAGCCTGATTAATGGCGCATTGCTGCTAAGAGCCAGGGATTCGACGAAAGTTGTCTTCCCGGTGCCGGGCGGTCCGTAGAGAATCGCTGAAAAGACTTTCTCCATCTTCTTTCCGTTAAACGTTTCAGGCAATATCACGCGCATTATGTGTGCCCGCATCTGTTCAAGTCGTATTGCGATAGAAGGCTCGTCTTTGAGGTCCTTATCTTGATAGTACTCACTGAATCCATAGTCCGGGTATAAAAGGTCGTTAAGGCTGAGTTTGGTGTGGGGCTTGTCCGGTCTTATGACTTCAAAGTGCTTCAGGACTATTGTGTTAATACGCTCATTCAGCATACGAACGATTCGGTCAAGAGCCATTACCGTGACTGCTGTGACCCATACACATGCTTTCCCCGGACTTGGAGCGCCCTCGAAATTCCAGGCAACACGCTTCTTGCTTTTTTCGCTTTTGGATGAACTCGAAAGGCTGATTGTCTTCTCGTCAAAAATACTAAGCATTCGGCGAACCAACTCAGGTTCCAACTCATAATTTGTTTTCTGCAATAACTGGGCGAAACTGCGTGTCATTTCACATCCAATCGGCATGAGCCGATATCCATCCGTATTGGAATGAAAGGGTCGCCTGGTTGGTAAGCTGCCATTGTCGGGAAGCGCTTTGTTCAGCAAGTCGCAAACGCGTACCAGGCGTTCATTTGGTTTCCAATTGGTAGCCGCTCCGAATGAAGCTGCCGCGAACGCTAATTCTCCTGCATCAAACCGTCCGGTGGTCGCGTTGGCCAGTTCACGATTGACGACAGTCCTAACATAGTGTTTCGCAGGTTCTAACAACTCGTGGATGCGGTGGGAAATTGTCTCAAATTGATCAATGAACTCATTTAGTGTCCCTGTGATCTCGACTGCTTCGCCTGTTTCACGCCTAAAGAACTTCCGGCTCGCTTTCTCTGCCTCTTCAACACCCCGCGCGACCACTCTCAGAGCTACACCATGAGCACTTTCAGTATGTAAGTATCTGCGATTAACCTCTTCCGATGATTCAGCACAGCGTTTCTCCGCCGTCCGATATTCATCTATCTTGGCTCTTGCCTCCTGCATGCCCTTTTTCGCAGTCTCTGTAGACTCCTCCAGGTGACGAGACAAACTTTTGATGTATTCACCAACAGTTTCCATATCAACTGTCTCAAGTTGCGGTGGTAAGAGCCTGTTTTCTTGTGAGTCGCGATCTTCGTTGTCATAGAGTGCAATTTCTCCGCGACGCCGATTAGTTGATATGTACCAGTCGAGCCACATTCTCTGAATAGCTTTGTCCGCCCACTTGCCCAATGGGTGACCTGCAGTTCCCTGGTTATCAAGAGGCTTGAGCATAGCCCTCAGGAACTCATGTTTTTCAATCAGTTTATTGGTGTTTTTGAAGAACTCAATCGTTCTTCTTATTGCGCCATCGAAGGCAAGTATTGCTCTAATACACTCACCGGTAACAAAAGCGGATGTACCCCCTCCGACCCCTGCTCTTGCCGCACCAATTGTCCAGTCTGGACCATCAGCAACGTAGAGCTCACGCACAACACGGTAATAGCACACCATGGCTGCCGGGGAAAAAACGAGCTTTGCCCTCCTGATCAACGCTTGCATCGTCCGAGCCGCGACAAGAACAGGAACTCTCTCTTGACCGATGTCGCTGCGAGTATTCGGAAAGAGCGACTCGATCTCAATGTCTATTAACCCTTGGATAAGACCCGACGACGCCTCGGCCGAATCATTTTCCTTGTCGTTTTCACTGAGGTCCATGTGGTTCTGTACTTTTACTAATAAGGCGGTTTCAATCCTATCGCCGCTAGCTATCCATGTTTTGTAGAAATCTTGGTCCTTGTCGTTTTCTTCAACCGTTCGTGTAATCTCTCCTTTACTACTTATTCCTTGAATTCCTTTTAGGGCTAAACGCCCCTGTTCGCGCAGCTCTTTGGCTCTGTCTCGTAGTCCATTTAATTCGTACAAGACATTGAGGGTGGCGTGAAGATCGTTCACGGTCAGCTTGTTCATGGCTGATAACCTCCAACCTGCTTGACTGGAAACTGAGTTGTTTGCCAGGCGCTCGAACTCGCCAACGACAAAAAAGACATCCAGCCATGATCAGGTAACTGGGCCTGTGAGACTCGTAATGCTAAGCGATGCGAACGAAAAGTGCTATTGAGGATTCAATTCAGACTGTATGATCAACTACGAACTGGCTCGATGTTGTCAAACTAGTCCAGGCTTGTCAAGATGAATCACGACAGGTGAATCACGACAGGTCCAGGCCGAGCCGAGCCAAGCCTATCGCTGTTCCACATGCAATCAACGTTGATTGAAGGAAGCGAGATCAAGTAGAGGTTGATATCCCCTCTCACGCCGCTTTGCGATGCTCGGTCTCACCCGGATGATACACCTTCTTACTATTCGTTTTGATCTCCGGCAGCGTGAACCACGCGGGTTTGAATTGTTTCTTGGAATAAAGCTGAGCCTGGTCGAAATTGTAGGGCGATTTCGGATCGGCGCTCTCGCCGAACACCAACAGCGATCGAGCCTGAACCTTCGGGCCGAATTCGACGACGCTCACGAAAGACGTTCCGGCAACTCCGTAGCGTCGCTTCTGTCCCTCGACTGGCCGCGTGTAAAAGTTGTTTACAATACCGACCGTGCCCGGCGCGCCGGCGATTGGCAGGCTCGGTCTGGCGTCGCTGAAGGTCTCGAGCTCGCCGCCCGATTGGATGCGCTGCAATCGATTCACCTCGCCCCACGCGACTTGCCAGGTTCCGAAGTCGCGTTTGAGATCGGCGATCACTTCTTCAAGCGCGCGAATTCTGAGCCAATCGTCTTTGACTTTTTGAGCCAGGAGCCTTCCTGCCCGCTCGAATGTCAGAGCGAACAAGGTCATCGCCTTCGAATCGATCGTGCTCACGTGATCCCACGCCTTCAATTCCGCAATCGCGTCGGCGAGTTTTGCTGCGCGCGCTGCGTCAACTGTCTTCAGCTTCTCCCAGTCCGCGACGAGCAGAGGGATCTGAGTTTCCGATTCCAGTACGGTCGTGTCGAGCCCCGCGCGAGCCCAATCGTCGAAGCTGAACTTCTCGTGCGTCGACAGAATCCTCCGAGAGATTCGCGCGCGAGCGTTGTCAGTCTCTTTGGTCATATAGTTCGGAAAGCTATCCTTTGCCGGGTTGCCATCGTCCGTCGTCGTGAACGGAGTCTGATTGCAGTTCTGCATGAAGCCGGTCTTCGGATTCGTCAACTGCGGCAGCTCATCAAAACTGTGATAACCGTTCCATTCGGCTTCGGGGTTGCTGCCGTCGACTGGTTTTGACCAATCGAACTTGGTCGAGCGCTTCGGCACGGCGCCGTTGTAAATGTAAAAGATGTTTCCTTCGCGGTCCGCGTACATTGCATTGAACATCGGAATCGCGCACATGGACATCGCGGCTTTGAACTCAGCCATGTTCTTTGCCTTGCCCATCTTGTACCACTCGTCGATCCATCCACCTTCTTCGAGCCGCGCAAGCTTTATCGCGATTGGCTTACCCTCGCGCACCGAAACGATCGGGCCGTGATGAGTCTTGCGGAACTTGAAGGCCCTTGGCTCAATTCCTTTGGCCGTTTTCACCGCAATCGTGTCGGTCCATTCCGTGGCCCGGCGGTGGTCGCTGCCGTACAGATAAGAGAGCGGGCTCTTTTTGTCATCAAACTTCTCGATGAACAGATCGACGATGTCGGGATCGTTGACCGTATGGCTCCAGCCAAGATACTCGTTGTGCCCGATTGACGGGTAAGGCGAACCGAAGAAGGACGCACCGCTAAGGTTCCAACCTTCGCCGCTGTGAACGTGACCTTCGTACCATTGGCCCGGTCCGAAAAACGGCTGATGCGGGTTGATGAACAGCAACGCGTGACCGCTCGTGGTCTTCGACGGAGTAACGGTCCACATGTTAGAGCCGACGATCGCTTCTTCCTGCGGCTCGTCGAGACCGTTCAGGGGGATATTCAATGATACCGTGCTCGATCCGGCTGCGGCGCCCGTGGAATCCAACGCCTGGACCGCGCTTTTGATCTCATCGACCTTTAAGCCCGACTTGCCGTAGATGAACTGCTGGTAGATCGTGAAGCGGCTGAACGCGAATGAGTACCACGGTTCGAAGTGAGTGATCAGCCGCGGTTTGACCTGCGGGTTATGAGCAAGAAAGTAGTTGAGCCCGTCCGCCAGCGCATCGCTCAACTCGCGAGCGCGGCCCGTTGTTCGATCGTACTCAGCTTTCGCGAGCCTGGGAATCTCGAGCGCGCGATTCAGCATGTCATCCGAAAGAGTCCGATCGCCGTAAACCTCCGACGCACGGCCAAGCCCGCGAATATAGCTGTCCTCGATCTGCCAGAAATTATCTTCAGCCTGGGCGTAGATGTACCCGAACACGCAGCTCGCATCCGTCGGCCCGTAGACGTGCGGGACGCCATAGCTGTCGCGATATATCGTCACAGACCGGGCGATCTTTTCCGACTTAGCCGCGCGAGCCGAGGTCTTGCCGGCCGCTTGCGCCGGCAAAGACATCAAGACTGCGGCGAGCAGGACAGGAACCATGCTCATCGCGAGCCGTCGGGCTTTGCCGGGTCGAGTCTGGTCTGCCAAGCGAGCTGGGGTTGTTAAGTTCATGGAAGTACCTCCCTGATCTTTGTTGATATCGTTATGTAGATCGAAGATGCGCGCATTCTACAAGCCGTCTACTCAGTGCGCAAGCAACGGTGTCTTAATTTGGAAAAGTAGCACAGGCTTCAGCCTGTAAGACATTTGGAAAAGTAGCACAGGCTTCAGCCTGTAAGATTCCAAAATCGCACTATTATTTAGAACAGGCTGAAGCCTGTGCTACTTTTCAAATTAAGGCACCGCCAAAGATTGGGTAGTGGGGTATTAGCGTGTTGCCAGCAAGCAGTCCTCTGCGTCCTCTGCGTCCTCCGCGGTTTTTTTCCTGCTCAGTGGCTCGGAATCAACCGCAGAGGACGCCGAGGACGCAGAGGACATCCCTATCATTGTCGGGGAAAGGAATCTGAATTGCGACTTCACGACCTTGGCTTTGGAGTTCGCGCCAACCTGCGTTCTTAAGCAACAAGTCTCGTTTTCCATTGCGCGAGTATCGCCTTTCCGACTAGACTCTTCGCGCTGCAAAGCTAATTTCCGGCGAGCAGGAAAGCAAAGCGCCAGCGTATTTGTTGAGCGCTAACCCGAGGTCATAAATGCCATCCGGACTACTTCAATCCTCATCGGCCAACCCGCTGACGATCATCGTAGTGATCATTGTCCTGATCCTGATTATCGGCGTGGTCGTGTTCCTGGTGCTGCGCCAGAGAGCGCACCGGCAAGAGCAGGACACCATTGCTCGGGAGCGCCTGCTCGAGATGGAACGCGCTTCACAGTTTGGAGCGGCGGCGGATCAGGTCATGCATTCGCACAACCCCGCCGAAGTGGCTTCCGACGTTTGTGAACTTTTCCGGGACCATCTTTCAATGCGGGTTATGGCGATTTATGCCGGCCGCGAAACTGATACAACCCTGATAGATATATTGGGCGCCGTGACGTCACCGGAGGGATCGGCGAGTTCTCATCGCGAAGCGCAGTTGCCGGCTTTCGTGGACGCCGCCCTGCTTCAAGAGACCACGCGCCCAAGTGTGGTCGAGCTGGCTCTTGCGGATGTGAGTCCGTCGAGTATCTCCGGGACCGAAACGGCGACATCGCCAGCTCCCGCTTACGACGGCGAGACAACTGAAACTGAACGGCAGCCGCACGGCGAGGTTCAAACCGAAACCGCCGAGACCGTGGCCACGAGCGGCGCAACTGAGTTTGGAATCGGAGTGGGCGAAACCGTGATCTTGATTCCGTGGCACGGATCTTTCGGATGGGCGGGCTTGATTGCAGTGCCTTCTCCGGACGGTGTTGCCCCGGAGGCGCTCGACTCCTACCACGAGCCGCTGTCGCGCTTGACCGACAAGCTTTCCGTAGCGCTGGAATTCGTGCAGAGCGATGCGGCGCTTAGGGCGTTCGATCAGCGCGCGTCTCGCACGACGGAATTCTCCCGTTCGGTCATTGCGTGTCTCGAGGAACAATCTCCGCTTGAATCAATTGTCCGCGAGGTGACCGGGCTTGTGGGTAGCGACAGCGCGGCGCTATGGCGAATGGACGAGACCAGCGGAATGATCAGGATGATTGCGGCCTACGGACTGAAATCTTCCGAGTTCCTGCCGTTGCCGCTCGGCCAGGGCCTGGCGGGAAACGTAGCGCAGAGCGCGGAAGCGATTTCTCTCGAGGATGCGCCGGCCGATCCGCGGTGCATTTTCCCTCGCGAGGCGCGCGAGAGCGGCATCGCTTCATACCTGGCGGCGCCCCTCACCGTCGACGGCAAGACATTAGGCGTCATCGAGGCGCATACCGTCAGTCGCCGTACGTGGACCGAGAGTGATCGGCGCGCGCTCGAGTCTGCTGCAGCAATCATCACAGAACTCATAAAGACAACTGAATCACGCGGCGACCGGTTGAGGGTCGAGACGGCCTACCTGGGATTATCGGAAGCGTTGCAGCGCTTGCGCTCTGCTGAAGAAGTAAAAGAAGCGGTTGTCGAAGTCCTGGGGCATGCCCTGGGCGCATCTCGAGTGATAGTGGTCGAGTTCAACGATGAGGATCGGCCGCTGCCGGTCAGTCAGGAATACCGGCAGCCCTCCGTGAAATCGGCTGTGGGAGCCACTTTCACCGAGGCGCTGGTTGCCGAAGTGCAAGCCTCGACTGACGGGGGCCAGCCGTTGGCGATAACGGATTCAAAGACCCGATCGTTGATGGGTCCTGAGACCGCCGAAGAGCTGGCCGTGCTCTCCGAGTTGATCTCGCCTATTCGGATCGACGGCAAGATGCGGGCGATCATCTACGTTCATCAATGTGATCGGGAAAGAGAATGGGAGAAAGAGGAGATCGATTTCGCCGATCGAGTGGTGCGCCAACTGTCGCTCTCGCTGTCTAATTTGCGCGCGCTTGAACAAGCTTACAGCGCCGCGGAGAACGCTCGCGCGAGTACGGGCGGGCCGGATGCGATCGCGGGAGGCTTGCCGGAAGTAGTTATCGGTCTGGATCGCGACGGGAAGCTGAACTACTTCAACGGCGCCGCGGCGGAGAAGTTCGGCCTGACGAACGACGATCTTGGACGCACAATGGATGGGACTCACGCGAAGGACGCAATCGACAAAGCAGTCTGGCAGAGCGTTAACACTTGCGAAGGCGTGATCCGGCTTGATTCAAAAGCATCCATTGCGAGTCAGCTTGAAGCGGTTCCGGTGAGCATCGCCGCCGCCCCCTTGCGTGACGAGGATCGGCAGATTACCGGCCGTGTAGTTGTCATCACCGATCTCAGTCACATCGCGTCTGCAAGCGTGGCAGCGCGAATATCCGAGCTTGAAAGAAAACTGGAGAGTTACGAGCGCGTGTTGACGCAATCGCGGGCCGCCGAAGAAGAGGCGCGTGCGATGCTTGCCAGGGCATCGGCGCTTGAAGCAAAGGCTCGCGCCGAAGCCGATGTAACGCGTCGCGGCGAGGCTGAGGCTAAGCGGCAACTCGAGTTGTCGCTCGCGTCGCAAAAGCAGGCGCAGGGTTCGGCCCAACAGTTACTTGAAATCAACCGGCTCAAGAGCGAGTTCATCGTGAACGCCGGCCATGAAATAGAGGCATCGTTGCAGTCGGTGCTGGGTATGGCCGAACTGCTCCAGGGCGGCTCATACGGGAATCTTACGTCAGAGCAGCGCGAAGCAGTGAACGGCATTTATGGTTGGGCGCGCCGGATAAAGGGCGATGTCGACTGGCTGATTGAATACGGCTCGGCCCGTTCGCGCCGGCTCGAAACGAGCGGCGCAGACTAAAGAATCGAGTTTCGCTTCGCCGCGCGTCGTGGTAGGCTCCGGTCGCGGCTTTTGATCCTTCAGGTATTATCCCGCAATCACGCTGGTCGAGCTGACAGGGGAATCAGCGACCCGCTTAACACAATGATCGCCTGCGGCTGTCTGAGAGCTTCGCAGGTTTATCCCGTGTCTCGAATGTGAATTTCGAGGACCACTGAATGGAGAGAGGTGAAAGATGAAAAAAAGTATCTGTTTGTTGCTGGCAGTGTTTACGGTTCTGATAGGTGCAGTGTGCGCTACGGCGCAAAACCAACCCCAGTTGCCCAAAGTGCTGTGGATTTATCGCGAAGACGCGAAGCCGGCACGCGGCGCCGCTCATGCGAGGGTTGAGCATGGGTTCGCGCAGTATTGGGCAAAGAACAAAGTACAACCGTTTCTTGGCATGGAAGCAGTTTCGGGGAACGCCACCGAGGTGATGTTCTTTTCGGGTTATGACTCGATGGCTGCTATGGAAAAGGACTTTCAAACATTCGGGAAAGCGTCCACCGGCGCTGAGTACGACGCGCTCGAGAAGCAGGAAGCAGAACTGGTCAACAGCGTGCGTTCAACGGTCGCGATGTTTCGGCCGGACTTGAGCTATCACGCCGATCGTTTCATGAGCGTGCTGCCGCAATCTCGCTACTTCGCCATCGAGACCTTTCGCGTCAGGCTGGGAAAGGATGCTGATTTCGAGGCCGGCAGTAAGTCCTTTCAGAGCGCGTTTGAAAAGATGAAACGCGAGCAGCCCTACGCGGTCTACCAGGTGATTATGGGCGCGCCCGAGGGAACCTATCTGCTGATCGAGCCGCTGAAATCGTTTAAGGACATTGATGACTCGTTCGCAAGCATGGGCGCTATGGTTCAGGCGATGGGTGAGGACAACTTCAAGAACATGATGAAGGGCACTGGAGATGTGTTTACCAGTATGGAGAGCAATGTCTACTCGTTCAATCCGAACATGAGTAACGTGCCAAAAGAAATGGCGGCATTGGATCCTAAGTTCTGGACGCCAAAGCCGATGGTCAAGCGCGCCCCGGCTCCGAAGAAAGATGCGGCCGCAAAGCCGGCCACCGTAGGCAAGACTCAGTAATCTCAACTCCACCGCAGTAGCAATAGCTACCTCAGGCCGTTATTAGATTGACGGCCTGAGGTTGTTGAATTCGGTCCGCGATGTTTCGATAGCCGGAGCGAATAAGCGTCAGCTCGGGAGAGAGGGAATGCAAAACGATCCGCAGGATCGGCGGCTCGTGTTTATCAGCCACTGCGGTGCAGATACCTGCGTGGCGCGACAAATCGCTCGTGGCGAGGCGAATCTTTTTCCCTAGCCCAGGCGTTCACGCCTGGGTACACGGCAGCCAACCATTCGCCCTAGCCCGTTTCAACGGGCTTCAGGTTCGCCTTCAGGCCGGAGGTGGTCCGCGTGATTGGGAGTTCGATGCGAAGCGTGAGCGCCATGAAAGGCGGCACTTTCAGACCTTTGCTCAAGCAGGAAGGACAAGCCCCGTAAACGGGGCTATGCTCAGTCGTGCGTCGATCACCCAGGCGTGAACGCCTGGGCTAGTGAAAAAACTAGAGCTTCGTTTATGATTCATTAGAAGCGCAAAAACACATAAGTGAAGATTACCGTATTCTATGTCGGAACCAGTCTGCTCTCGCCGTTGAGGCGCGCCGAATCCGACATCAATTCCCGCCATAAGCTCGGTCTGGAAGTCAGAACCCACAACTGCGGCGCTCCGCTGACCGTCGACGAGTGGGCCGCGGCAGAGCGCGATATCGCGAGCAGCGAGATTGTATTCGTCATTCACATTACCGAAGGTGAGAACGCTGCTCGGATAATCGCGGCGCTCGAACCCAAACGTGAGCATCACGGCGCAGTCATCGCGTTCAATTGCATGCCCGATCTCATGCGTTGCACGCTTATGGGTAAGCTCGACTTCAGCAGTTTGATGAAGTCCAGAGCATCGGAAGAAGGCTCCGGCACATCGCGCCAAAACATACCGCGAAAGTTAGCTACACAGTTGGCTACCTGGATGGCTGACTTCGTGAAGACCCGCCGGCAATCGCGCGGCAACCATTCCGACAAACCCTCGGCGCCCGGGAATAAAGATCACTATCTGACGCTGATCGGCCGGCTTCCCGCGATCCTCAAGTTTGTCCCGAACGCCGGCAAGCTCAGAGACATCAAGAACTATCTTCTGCTTTTCGCCTGTTTCCTTCAGCCGACGCCTAAGAACATCGGTTCGATGCTCCTTCTCGCGATCAAGCACTATGCGAATGGCGATTATCGCCGCATCAAAATTGATCCTCCCGAAGCGATGCCCACTGTGGCCATCTATCATCCCGATGCCCCGACGTTGTTTGAAACAATCGAGGGTTATACGAAGTGGTACGAACGGAAGCGCCGGCGTCCGCTCGACGCGGATCAGACTATCGGGCTGCTGCTGATGCGGCCACAGATCATCAGCGATTCGAGACGCCACTACGACGGTTTGATTCGCGCGATCGAGGAAGAAGGCCTGAGCGTGATCCCGGCGATTTCAACTTTCATGGACAATCGCGATGCGTGCAACAAGTTTTTTGTTGAAGAAGGGAAGGGGCAAGCGCTCGCCCGCAACGGCGCCCCTCCGCGTGCGCCCCTCGATGGTGAGCAGAGTCTTGGCCCGCACGAAAGGGGCGCCCACGGACGGACCTCCTCACACGCCTTGCGAAGAAAGTCACGCGTGAGTCAGATCGTGTCACTCACCGGGTTCAGCTTTGTCGGCGGGCCTGCGATGAATGACAGCCAGGCAGCCGCCGAGTTTCTCAATCAACTAAACGTGCCGTTCCGCTCGATGGTCTCGCTGGACGTTCAGACGATCGAACACTGGAATCTAAGCAAGCTCGGGTTGAACGCGATCCAGACTGCAATGCAAATATCGATACCCGAAATCGATGGAGCAACCGAGCCATTCGTTTATGGCGGCTTGCCGTCGAGCGGAAACCAACCCGAACCGCTCGAGGATCGTTGCAAGCGAATCGCGAAACGGCTTGCGAGATGGAACCGCCTGCGTGTTGCTTCGCGTGCCGACGTTCGCCTCGCGTTTCTCGTGTTCTGCTTTCCGCCGAACAAGGGGAACATCGGAACGGCCGCCGATCTTGACGTCTTTCAAAGTCTTTGGAAGGTGCTTTCCCAACTTCGATCCGAGGGCTACGGCATTGAAGTGCCGGATAGCGCCGAGCGATTGCGCGAGATTCTCCTTGAAGGTAACTCAGGGGACGCCGGCACGCTGGCGAACGTCGCTTATCGCATGAACGTCGATGAGTACCGGCGGCTCTGTCCTTATGTTGATGATATCGAGCGCGAATGGGGACGCGCGCCGGGCGCGATCAACTCCAACGGGCGCGAGATTCTGATACTGGGCGCGCAGCTTGGCAACGTATTTATCGGAGTGCAGCCGACCTTTGGTTACGAAGGCGACCCAATGCGATTGCTGGCGGCCGAGAGCGGCGCGCCGCATCATGGATTCATGGCGTTGTACACTTACCTCGAGAAAGTTTTCCGCGCAGACGCGGTCGTGCACGTCGGCACTCATGGCGCGATGGAATTCATGCCGGGCAAACAGGTCGGCTTATCTGAAAGCTGCTGGCCGGATCGATTGATTGGAGAACTCCCGAACGTCTACATCTACAGCGTGAACAATCCGTCGGAAGGCACTATCGCCAGGCGCCGGTCTTACGCGGAGTTGATCTCATACCTGACGCCGCCAATCGAGAACGCGGGCCTCTACAAGGAATTCGTCTCGATGAAGGAATTGCTGACGGCTTACCGGCGGGCGGATGGCGAAACGGAGCGGCATCGGTTGTTCGAGGCGATTGAAGAAAAGGCGCAGCAGTTGAATCTCTAGTCACTTGTAGAGTTAAAAGCGCTCCTGTAGGGGCGGCCCTCCGTGGCCGCCCCTTACTGAAATGCTTGTCCTCGAAGGAGGGGCGGCCACGGAGGGCCGCCCCTACAGGATTATCCCAGTTGATTCCCGCAGATTCGACAATGAGTCCTTCTCTTCGCGTTCAGGTTCTTGCACCGGGCACAACGGTAGTACATCTTACCCGTGAACCAGTTTGTGAATAGCGCACTGAGCACCAGAATGCCGCCGAGCACGGCTATCGTCAAAAGTGTATTGCCGAGGTTCTTCATTGAATTCCGGCGAGGACGCGCCCTTTCGTCGTGAGCGCGTAGAAGTCGCTCCCGCGCTCTTCCAGCAGGCCGTCGGCCACCAGTTGCGAAACCACGTCAATCACCCGCTCACGCGAGGCGGGTTCGTTACCGCCGGCTTCAAACAGAGTGTGCAAGTCGAGACTCTCGCGGTTCATCTGGCCGAACAGGTCGATAATTTGTTGCGCCAGTTCATCCATCGGATTCCCCCCGGGTTATGAGATTCAGCGCACGCCCGCCGGTTCTTATGATATCAGGCCGACGGGTCACATCCGAATCTCGAGTGGGAGGGCCCAGTGTGTTTACGCCACACGATGTTCCTCTGCGTCCTCGGCGTCCCCTGCGGTTGATCCCCATCACTCATCAGGACAAACCGCCGAGGACGCTGAGGACGCTGAGGACTACAACTCTATCCGTTTTGTGTTTATAATCTCGGCACGTCTTACCGCCTGGTTTCCTGGGTCCGGGTGCTGAACGGATCAATGGAGGCTTGGCATGCTTTTCAAAACTATCAGTGCGGCCGTATTTGGCATCGACGCGTACGTCGTCGACGTCGAGATTGACCTGACTCCTCGAGCCGGCGACAGCATGACGCCGGTGTTCACCATGGTTGGCTTGCCCGACGCGGCGGTGCGCGAAAGCCGCGAGCGAATCCGCGCGGCCATCAACAACTGCGGTTTCTTCTTTCCCATCCATCGCGTCACGGTGAACCTGGCGCCTGCCGACATAAAGAAAGAAGGCTCGAGTTTCGATCTGCCAATTGCTATTGGGATACTCGGCGCAAACGGCGATCTCAAACGCGAAGAGCTCCGCGATACTCTGATCGTCGGCGAGCTTTCACTCGACGGGCGCATTCGGCCGATCAAAGGCGCGCTGCCGATTGGAGTCGCCGCGCGAGCGCACGGCGTGAAGCGATTACTTGTGCCCGAAGAGAACGCCCACGAAGCTGCCGTCATCACCGGTCTTGAAGTCTATCCGGTTTCGACGCTCAAGGGCGTTGTGGATCTGCTCAACACCGATCAGCCGCCGCTCCCGTTGCAGATCGACACTCAAGCGCTGTTGTCCAACCTCGATCACTATCCCGACGACTTTCGCGAAGTGCGAGGCCAGCCTCACGCGAAGCGCGCCATCGAAGTCGCGACTGCCGGAGGACACAACATTCTGCTCATAGGCCCGCCGGGATCCGGCAAGACGATGCTTGCGAAACGCATGCCGACTATTCTCCCGCCGCTCGAGTTCGAGGAAGCCATCGAGTGCACCAAGATTCACAGTGTAGTCGGGCTCACCGAGAAGCACGGCTTGATCACGACGCGACCGTTTCGCGCGCCTCATCACACGATCTCAGACGCGGGCCTTATCGGCGGTGGAGCGATGCCGCGACCCGGTGAAGTGTCGCTTGCTCATAACGGGATGTTGTTTCTCGATGAATTGCCGGAGTTCGAACGCAATGTGCTAGAGGTGCTGCGGCAGCCGCTCGAAGATGGAAAGGTAACGATCAGCCGCGCGGCGATGTCGTTGACGTTTCCATCGCGCTTTATGCTTGCGGCCGCGATGAATCCGTGTCCTTGCGGATTTTTTAATGACCCGACTCGCGAGTGCAAATGTTCGCCGATTCAGATACAGCGATACGTATCGAAGATCTCCGGGCCGCTGCTCGATCGCATAGACATTCACATCGACGTGCCTGCTGTTAAGTTCAAGGAGCTGGCAAGCGACACACCCGCCGAAAGCTCCGCCGAAATTCGCGAGCGTGTCGTCAGAGCGCGTCGCGTCCAGTTGGACCGTTTCCCGACCGAGCGAATCTTCTGCAACGCTCAGATGTCTCCGAGATTGATTCGCAAATACTGCGCGATCGATTCAGCTTCAAAGGGATTGTTAGAGAACGCCATCACGCGTTTGGGATTGTCTGCTCGTGCTTACGATCGGATTCTGAAAGTAAGCAGAACTCTCGCCGACCTTGAAGGCAAAGAGGCGATCGAGTCTCAGCACGTCAGCGAAGCGATTCAATATCGCACGCTCGATCGCAACTTCTGGGCGTGAGCTTTCGGAGAGATTCGAAAGTGCTGATGGTATCCAGTGGGTTGTGCAAAGTAGGGTTTGAGCCAAATGTCAACAAAGTCAGGCCGGACCCCTCCAAATGTCTCTAATGACTTGCATCGGACAAATAGGATCTATAATCCTAGCTCTTTACGCCCCAAGACTTGATCCTCGCTGGCTTGCTTCTCGTCAACAGCACTGCGAAGAGCTGAGAAGATGAATCGGATTGCAACGAGTTTGAAGAAGAGAGCTAAATGTATCTCGAGCAACTGAGGGATCATCATCCACCCTGAGACCGGATATAGATCAGAGTAGGTCTTGCCGATTAATAGTAGCCATGAAAGAAGAAAAGATTCGTCTAGGTCGAGGAATCGATTAAATCCTTCCAAGTCAATGTTGTAGTAAAAGAGATTCGTGAACAGGCTTGCCACGGCCGACGTTAGCGTCAAGAAGGAGGCGATAGTCAGAACGAGGGCAGAGCCGACAGAGAGCGAGATTGGTTTTTCTCTGAGTCCAGGAACCAAGCTGCCAAAGACTAGAAGGAGTACCCAGATTGAGACAGTCTGTAGCGTAGAGATGGTATTGAGTGCCGTGGTCCTCTCAATGACGACAGGCAGGTTCAAGCTATAGGTTTGAGAGAAACTAAGAATGGCGGCGGTCTTTAGGGAACGTGCGTCTCCAAAGAATCGATAGGCTAGACCGTAGACGAAAACTGAACAAAGCAATGCTATAGCGAAGTAGCGAAGGGCACGTCTCGCCCTACTGATCCGCCAGAGCGTTTGCCACTCTTTTAGAGGACCATACGCGACAAGTACTATGAACTGCTTGACGCCAAGCCCTATGATGCTCGCAGCGACAACAAGATAAAAGCCATAGAGCGGTAAAATCAAGTCATCATCAGGTCTCATCTGTATCCAGGTCCGTCGGGTTAATTCGGTCATCAACATTGCTACAGGTAGAATCAATAATTTCGCCGCGGCGTAGAAGCTGGGCGTGTCATTCCGAGCTGCATACATCAAGACAAGAATGACCACGCCAAAAAGAAGTTGAAACAGAATGTAGTAGATGCTACCTGTTCTCTTTAGGTGCTCACGAAGTTCATACTTTTCTCTGGTCGCCGAATACGTTTGTGCGGTTTCTTGCGAAGACCATATACCTAGGGCTTTTTGTTTCGCCCGCTGTTCGGCGGCGTCATAGCGGAATCGATCTTCTTCTGCGAGCCTTTGATCTAAGAAATCGAATGCAGCATAACCTTCTTCTAACGTCTGCTCGCTAAGACTGGTGCCATCTTCGAGCAACACCTCCGAGCCGCTATTGATGACATCGAGTACTTTAGTTGGTTCCTGTGGCCCCGGCGGACTGTAATCTCCATCCTCATCCTTCGCCTCCGACGATGACGGAACAACAACTACTATGTGCGTGCGCACGCGGATCACACGCTGGAGCAAGCGATCCTTGAAGAATTCAACGCGGTTTTCATACCAAGCTTCGGGCTCCTTGTCCTTGTCTGACCAGATTCCAGTAATCTCAAACCGAGAAACGCCGTCATTTAATATGCCCTCCTCGTTATCCAGCCAGCGAACTGAAAGAGTCTTCCCGTCGATAACATCCTGAACCTCGAAATTGTGAAAGGCGCCCGCCTCTGGCCCACGTTTTCCATAGAATATAGCTGCGACCAACATGCCAAGGGTCAGAATCAAAATCAGAGTGGGGGCAATCCATTCCCGAGCTAGACGAGTGAATGCGTTCATACCACCAGTGCCTCAGAGTCTTCTTTCGCGACCTTCTATCAAAGACCATTCCGGTTTGCAAACGGCAACGATTTTTCCTGACTACAACTCCCTTCTTAGGGATAGAAACGGCTGGTTGAAAGGTACAATTGTCCAAATAAGGAGAAACAGACTGGCGCAGGCAGTAACTGCGCTCAATGTTCTCACTCTCTCGGGAGTCTCATTCCAATTGGTCTCGCGGCAGTGACGGGCTCATTAAATGAGAATGAAATCGATGAAGAATTAGGCAAGTAATTGCGGAAATCGGCAGATTCAAAGTTGAAACTGCCAGATTCAATGTTGAAACTGCCACGTTCAATGTAGAAACCGCCAGGTTCAATGTAGAAACCGCCAGGTTCAATGTAGAAACTGTTCGAGTTAACTTTAGAACCGCCGGATTCAATGTGGGAAACGGGCCGATTCAATGTTGAAACCACCGGGTTCAATGTGTAAACCGCCAGATTCGATGTTGAATTCGTCGTATTCAATGTTGAAATCGCCATGTTCAAGTTGCAAAAGCCCATTTTCAAGATGCTCTTCACATCATGCTCGACCGGCCGTCAAGGCTTGTTGAATGGAACTGGTGCTTGACCTTACCCAAGCTCCTCGCTTAACCCTGGGAATAATCATCTGTAATGTGGCTCTCGAATTTGCTTGACTTTCTTTTATGACTGAAGTTACTCTCGGCTCCGGTTCAGCGCTTCGGGTTACAAGTTACAAATCACATCAACAGGAGGAGGTGTTCAAATGGCAAAGGTAAAACTTAATTTGCGTAGCATGTCTCCGCTCGAGTTAGAAGCCTTTGGACGGCAGGTCGTGAAGGCTTTGGACGGCAATCCGGATTTCCCAAATCCGCAACCGCCGCTCGCCACTTTGACTTCGGGGCTCGACGAGCTCAAGACGGCAAATGGTGACCTCCAAACATCCAGACAGGATCAGGCCACCAAGCTCAACATCCGGGATACTAAGGTAGACGCAATCCGCGCGTTATTGCGTCAATCTGCAGCCTTCGTCGAAGCTGTCGCTGGCGACAACGAAAAGATGATTCTCAGCGCAGGGATGGGTGTGCGGAGCGCGGCGAGCCCAAGCCAGCCCCGGGAAATCTCACCGCAACCGAGGGCGATCATGAGGGCGAGATCGATCTGCATTGGGACTCCGGGAGGCGGGGAGTTACCGGCTATGAGATCCAGCGCAGCCCCGATCCGCCGACCCAGACTTCGTGGGCGCACGACTCTATATCTTCGAAGTCTTCAGCGACGATCAGCGGCCTGACTAGCGGCACCCGCTATTGGTTCCGCGTCGCGGCGGTGACCAGCGCCGGCCAAAGCGGCTGGAGCGACCCGGCAACGAAGATTGCGCCGTGAGCTGCAGGTCACTCCGTAGGAGTGACCTATCTATAGATCAAGCGAATGAGTGGAGGCTTGACTCCGTAGGAGTCACCTGATGCCAAGGTAACTCCTACGGAGTCCGGGATGACGACGCGCCTCAATCTATAGACAGGCAACTCCTACGGAGTTGTTGCAGAATTGCACGCCCCGCACCGACTTCCAAAACGACCTGACACCGGTTTCGATCACTTGCAAACACGGCAGGGCAAGATATCTAATGCTTTCCAAGATGGCGCACGTTCCAATCTAGTCTTAGTTTTCCCTGAACAATCGACGAAAGAGATTTATGACAGGCGGAAAGCAAACAAGTGGCAGCACAATCAAGATCGAGGAGAATGAGAAAGGATTGTTCCTTGTCTTAGACGGAGCGCTCGTAGATCGAAAGAAGTTCCAAGTGGCTCGTCATTACGCGACATCTTGGGGTTACCCCCACGACCCATCGCGTGCGAAGCCAGACGGGAGATTTGAAGGCCACGTCTTCGACCATTCAATTGCATCTCAGATTGGCGCCTGGTGCTTTGCTGACATCTTCCCGACGTTTGGAAGACTATCGCTTCCATTTCGCCCAGCTTGGAGCAAGTTCATCAGACGAGCATTCGTCATTGACGGAAGGAAGGACGCCGGTACCGCGTCACTCTCATTCTTCATGAGGATCTGGCCGGAAGACTGGGCGAATCCCTACACAGTTCTAGAATTCGAATCTGCCGTGACTGATATTATCAATGAGACGGGAGATTTTGAGATCGAAGGGTCCACGTGGAATTGGGAGGGCGAATTCGACGAAAATCTCGACGCGGATTACGATGATGAGCGAGGCGGCACCGTCTGGGATTTTGCGTTTACCACGAACGTGGAATCTCCCGACAAAATGATTTATGAGGAGATATTGCAAGCTGGCGAGCGGCTCCGATCTATTCTCGCTGCGGCGGAACGAAGAATCTTGATGGTTCGGAAGGATTCTTTGGTTACTTTCTTTGACTTTCCAGAGCCTTTCAGAAGCACTTGCGAACAGTATCTCGTCTATTTCATTCAGTTTCTGGAGGATCTTGGAATCTTAGCGGACTCGGAGATTAAGAGCCATGCTGGGTCTGTAATGTTTAGCGTTACGCCGAGGGACGGCCACTCTGCATTGGTGGAGATTAGGAAAGCTCTTGATCTATATCTAGGGTTGCCAGTGAATGCTGAATTTGTCGAAGCTGCTACTGGATTCTCCGACGTCGCGGTCGCCCAGTTGCGCGCAAATGTTTTCTTTCTTCAGTCGCAGTTGGAGCTAGCACGAGCCGTAATACAGGCCAAGGACGCTGCGATACAGAGTCTAGATTTCACCATTTTCCAGCAACGTCAACTCTTAACAACGAGCGTGGTCACAAATTCTGCCGCGCACCGTAGCGAAGATGAGGAACCATTGCTGGGTGATACGGTTAGCGTTACCAAGTATGAAGGTAAGGGATTCAAGGTGGACCTGCCACTCATCTTACGAAGACTGAAAAGAGTCTTCCAGCCTAAGCACCCATCTGACTGAAAAGTATTTGCCTTTGGAAGCACAAGGGGCCGTCGTGCTGTTTCGCGTGTCTCAGCGGGCATAAGGAATGCCTGACGTCGTGGACTCGCTGGATTCGCCAAAGGATGCGATTGCTTCGACAAGCTGTTTCGGGTGAAGCGGCTTCGCAAGATGAAGCTGATAACCTGCTGCCAGCACGCGCTCGGCGTCTTCGCTGCTTGCGTAGCCCGTTAACGCGATTGCGGGAATCTGAACTCCGTCTCGAGCGCGAACTCTTCGAATCAAGTCGTATCCGTCTTCGACCGGCATGCCTATGTCGGACACAAGCACATTCGGTTGCCAATGGTCCCACAGTTCCAGCGCTTCCTGGACGTTAGCCGCAGTCTTCGTTTGAGCGCCTCGGAACGCGAGCTCGAAGGCGAGCACTTCTCTAGAGTCCGAATCATCATCAACGATCAGTACTCTGAAGCCGTCGAGTCTCGGCTGTCCATTCTCGGATGTGTCGTGGCGCGTCGAGGTTTCATGGAACGCCTCGACTACGCAGGGCAGGGTAACGCGAAACTCACTTCCCAATCCGTTCGGTGAGCTGTGAGCCTCTACGGAGCCGCCGTGCAATTCGACGAGGTGCTGAACTATCGCGAGTCCCAGCCCAAGCCCGCCGTGCTTTCGTGAGGTTGAGCTGTCGGCCTGGCTGAACCGGTCAAAGATGTAAGGCAGAAACTCTTGCGGGATTCCTTCTCCTGTATCCGTCACGGTGATCTGCGCGTTTGAGCCCACCTGCTCGAGCTTGATCGCGACCTCTCCGCCGACGGGTGTGAACTTGATCGCGTTTGATAACAGATTCCATAAGACTTGCTGGAGCCGCTGAGAATCAGCAGAGACCGGATCGCGTGTCGGTTGGATCGATTCGTGAATCCGAATCTTTTTCTCTTCGGCCATTGGGAGTATTGCGGCAACGGCCGCTTGAATCACTGCGCCGACGTCCAGCGGCCGGCTGTCGAGTTGAAGTTTGCCGGCAACAATACGCGATACATCGAGAATGTCTTCGATGATACGAGCCTGAATGTTGGCGTTTCGACTGATCACCTGGAAAGCGCGGTTGTACAGCGCTTCGTCATATTGTGTCTTGAGGAGTATTTCTATCCAGCCGACGATTGCGTTCAATGGCGTACGCAGCTCGTGCGATGCGAGGGCCAGGAACTCATCCTTTGCTCGATTGGCCGCTTCAGCCGCGGTTCGAGCGGCTTGCTCGCTCAGCAGGAGTTGCTCGCGCTGTTCGTCGATGCGTTTCAAATCGGTGATGTCAGTTGAGACTCCGCATATAGCGTAGGGCTCACCGTCCGCGTCACGCAGGGGGAATTTCACCGTCAGGTAAGTGTGCTGGCCGTCCGGTTCAACGCCGGGCTCTTCGGACTGAATTGCGGTTCCGGCTTCCAGCACTTTTCGATCGTTTTGAACGTACGCGTCCGCAATGTCCCGCGCGTAGATCTCGTGATCGGTTTTTCCGTTGACCTGATCCCAGGTGAAGCCCCAGGTGGCGAGCCCTCGCCGGTTCATCACGATGTATCTGCCCTGAAGGTCTTTCACATAAATAAAAGCGGTTGAATTATCTACGATGGCGCGGAATCGATCCTCGCTGGCGCGCAACGCCCGCTCGGCGCGTTTGCGTTCGGTGATGTCTCGCGCAATAGTCGAGGCGCCGACGATCTTACCCGACTCGTTCCTGATGGGTGAGATGGTGAGCGACATATCGATGCGCGTGCCGTCTCTTCGAACGCGAACCGTTTCGTAGTGTTCAACGGGGTGTCCGGTCCTCAAAGTATCGAGAATAGTTGCAGCCTCCGGAGCACGCTCAGGCGGATACAGAATAGAGATCTTTTGCCCGATGACTTCGCAAGCCCGATATCCGAATATCCGCTCCGCAGCCGTATTCCAACTGGCGATGACGCCATCCGGCGTCATTCCGATGACCGCATCATCCGTCGAGCCAACTATGGAAGCGAGGAAAGTGAGGTCATCCCGCGCGCTCTTGTGTTGAGTTACAAGCGCGGCGAGGATCAGCGCCGTAGCCGTGGTCGACACTACAAAGGCTTGCAGCAGAAGAAGCGCCTCATTCGGGTCCTGGTGCGCGAACGGTCCGAACCCTCGAGTCGTTCCCCAAATTGCTATCCCGGACATAAGCGCGATCGATGTAGCCGCGCCGCGAGGGCCGAACCGAAAGGCTGCCCACAGCACAATGGGAATCGTAAGATGTGCGATCGGATAATGGCCGATACTTCTAAGGAAGAATCCTCCGAAGACAAATGAAGTGACGGATACCAGCACCCATAACATCAGCGCCACTTCTGGAAGCCGACGCGAAGACCACCTGACTCTTGATTTCTCGATCCAAGTGAGGATTAGCGGCGCAACAACAAGAGCGCCTGAGCCATCTCCAAGCCACCAGGTCAGCCAAAGCGGGCCGTAATTCTGCCAAAGCGCGGCGCCGCCAAGACACAGGCTCACGTCGCCAATTGTCGCGCTCAGCGCCGGGCTGACCATCCCGGCAATAACGACAAACTTCAAAACGTCCTGGGCGCGATGAAAAGGGCTGCGGTCCCCGACGAATCGATGAAGGAGAAATACCGCCGACACGGCTTCCAGAGTGTTTCCAACTGCGATTCCGCCGGCAGTGCCAACCGGCACGCCCGTCGCCAGATTCGCAAGGAATGCTCCCAGGAGAATCGCCGGCGAGATTCGGTAGCCCAACCACAGCACTACGGCTATCGCAAAACCAGTTGGCGGCCATACCGGCGAGACACTGGTGTGCAGAAAGGCCAGCGACAACCCGAGCTTTGCCGTGATCAGATATGTAGCGGCGACTGCTGCGAATTGAACTGCTCGCCCTGCATAGCTGGTTTTCATACCCGATCTATAACATAGAGCCAGGCACACTTCCATAATCACGATTCCTCGTAGTGTTCGGTTATTGACCTTCGCGAGCTTTGCGGTACTTTGCGAGCTTTGCGCAAGGAATCCGCTCGAGAAACAGAGATACGTTGAACGCAAAGCTCGCAAAGTACCGCAAAGCTCGCAAAGCGGTTCTTCACCATATCCGTGTGACACTCGAAATACTGTCCTACCGAATCGGTGGACCGGGACCCGCACGCAATAAAATTGCTGTGGTTTCGGGCTACGTTTGACGAATCTCGAAACATCCAAGTCAATGGTTCGAGCAGCCGGGCACAGACGTCAAAACGCGCAGCCCGCCGCTCAACCGCCCGATTTGCTTGAGCGAGCCAATCCGCTTAGAATCAAACGTCACTGGAGTTCTCCAATGAGTCTTATAGCTGTACGGTCGTCGCTTGCTGCTGTTGTAATCACAGCACTTTTAATAACACTACTTCCGCCGACTCTCGCACAGTCAGGAACTACGCAAGCTCAAACTACGACCCAGCCCGCCCGCCGCGGCAAGAACGGCGACAAGAACGGCGACAAAAACGGCGACAAGAACGGCGAGGCGGCCAAGCCTGCCGACTCCCAGGATTCGACCGCCGACGAGGCCAATCCAGACTCCAGGCAGGGCAATTCAGAATCGTCGAAGCCGGCTTCCGGCGATAAGCCCACAAATCAAGAACGGTCGAAGTCAAACGAGACGGCGACGCACACGGGAACCGCGTCAACTGTAGATCCTCTTCGAGACTCGGGCGAGTCAAGGCGTGAAAGCAACGCTCCTGCTTTTGATCGGCCGCCGCTTCGAAGCCAGGGCCATCGAGTTGAAGCCACTCGTGATGCGAATCCCGATAGCCGGCCTCAAACCAGTTCGCAGCGCCCGAGCTACTCGAGCAACGGGCCCGCCAGACAAGGTGACTCGCGCCAGTATCCTCAATACCCTCAGGGTCGATCGACTTCAACTTCTACTGGTGCTGATTCTGGCACTGACCCCTCCGCAACGGGTACCGATCCAGTGCGTAACAATCGTTCGGGAGGCGGGCCTCCTGTGCTTCGTCGGCCCGCGGACTCTCGCAACGATGGCGCGACTCAGACTTCGCGGCCACCGGTGCTACGTCGTCCTTCTGATTCTCAGCCGTCCGATGAGAATGGCTCGCAAGACGTCAAAGCAGGCAAACCGTATCCTAACCAGCAGGGAAGCGGCACACAGCAACAGCAGAGCGGTGAAGACGAGGTGGTCAAGCTTGAATCCACGCTGGTCAGCATCCCGCTTTTGGTGAGTGATCGATCCGGGCGATACATACCGCAGCTCAGAGCAAACGATTTCTTGCTTTTCGAAGACGGAGTTCAACAGAAGATCGAGTCGTTCGGCAGCGAGGAGGTTCCGTTTAGCGTCGTCCTTCTCCTCGATGTGAGCCCCAGCGTCTCGGGAAGCATAAAGGATATTCAGGACGCTGCCATAGCCTTCGTTCGCCAGTTGCGCAACCAGGATCGCGTGATGGTGGTCTCGTTTGATCGAAACATACACTATCTGAGCGAGTTCACCAGCGATCGCCGCGAGCTCGAGTGGGCGATTCGCCGAGCGAACATGGGCGGCGGCACGAGTGTTTACGACGCGGTTTACGAAACGGTAGATCGAAAGCTTCGCAACATTGAAGGACGCAAAGCACTGATCCTCTTTTCCGACGGAGACGACACAACGAGCAGTCGAGCGAGCTACGATGATGCGGTCAACCTGGTCTCGGAATCGGATGTGCTGGTCTACGGACTTCGCTATCCGGGAAGTGGCGGGGGTGGCGGCGGAGGTGGACGCGGCGGTATTTCGTGGCCTCGCAATCAGATACCTCGGCTTCCGTTTCCTTTTCCGTTCCCGTGGCCGACACCCAGACGCCGAGGTCCGTTTAACATAACCGGCTCGACGCCTTCCGCGAGCGGTTCGGGGACTTCGGCTGCGGCGCAATCGTGGCCTCGCCGAAGGGGCGGTGGCGGCGATTTCATGAAAGACATCACCGCGGCGGGCGGCGGACCCGTGTACGACGCCGAACGGATCAGCGATATGAGCAGCGTGGCAAACAAGATCGCCGAAGAGCTGCGACACGTTTATGTGATCAGTTATTACCCGACCAACCCGGTCTCGAAAGGCGGGTATCGGAAAGTTCGAGTGAGCGTTCGGAACCGTGACGACATCGCGGTGCGTCATCGCCCTGGTTACAACGCCAGACCGAACGGGAGCGCAAGACCCACCATCTAGTGAAGGTACCAGAGAAATCGGCAGCCCTGTATGGGCGGTCCTCCGCTATTGGGGTGTTAGCGTGTTGCCAGCAAGAAGTCCTCTGCGTCCCCGGCGTCCTCCGCGGTTTTTCCTGATCAGTGGCTCGGAATCAACCGCAGAGGACGCCGAGGACGCAGAGGAGAACCTGAGGCGCGCCACGATTAGAAATAATCTGTGGCGCGCCGTTATTTTTGCTAAAATAAACCGGACGCGAAGCAGTTCTCTCCGCGTCTGACGCGTTTGTGAAAAGGATTTCAACCAGCAGCGACCAGCCCTCCGGCCCCAGTCATAGTCGCTCCACGAAGGACGAACTGAAATCAGTTTGTTGCGAATGTCTTGTGGCGTAGAAAACCATTGAGATTGAGCAGGGCGCCTTGATACTATTGAGCAGCTTTACTTCAACAAGTGGGAGACCTCTCCGAAAATGATCAAGATTGTTGTTTGTTTTCTTGCCATTCTCAGCGGTGGATTCACGTTCACCGGTAATACTCACAATGCGAATAAGGACCTGCTTGCCCAGATAGAAAAGGGCAGGGAACTCCTTAAACCGGAGTCGGTGCGGCTGCTGAAGGGCACGGTGGGCTATCGACGAGTGCGCATCAGCAGGCGGCGATTCGAGGACGTACCGGTGACCGGAATCGTAGGGCGCGAGATGGCTATTGCGATTTTGGATCCTGGCGGAACGATCAGTATCGCTCGCGCCATCAAACGCGACCCGGGCTTTGAGGTGCTCTCGCCTGGTTTCATCCTGTCTATGAGGCGCGAGAACGGAATCAATTCCGACATCTCGTGTATAGACCCTGCAGGTGGAAAGGTCGTCGCGGTCAAGTATCCGGTCTCGAACGAAGGAAATCGATTCGGACCGGGCGAGGACGTAATCCAAGCGGTCTACACTCCGTACTCTCCTGAAATCAAAACCGAAGAAGTAATCAAGCGCGGCATCGAAGTCCAGAACGGGTTCATCGAAAAGGCATATTCGCGACTCCGTGATAGCGGTGTTCTTTCGCGAGCGTTTCCCGGCAGACGAGTTGTCGATGTAATACCAAAAGACATTCTGCGAGTCTTGTTACTAAACGAACACATAGACCCGAGTGAATTCACGAGCCCGGGAATGACTCAACCGCTGGCCGAGCGGGTGCTGACGGTGATTGGGACGAACCGGGATAGAGCGTACGCCTTCTCGGTAAGCCCAGCCGCCGCGCGCGGGCTCGTTCAGATGATTCCGTCGACTTATTCGATGTTGTTGAACAGATACACATCGGCGGGTCTGAGATCCAGCTTCCCGCTTGCGATGGGTGACCCGGTGAATGCGGTAATGGCCCAGGTGCTTTTGTGTGATTCGGATTGGGAATCCATTCGAGCGCGCAGCGATATGCCCGCGGACCGCGTAGGTCCGTACCTGGCCGCGGCCTACAATGGCGGTGTCGGTCGCGTGTTGACGATCCTCTCACACGACCAGACTGAATGGATGGAGGACCCCGATCAGAATCACCGTCCCACGATGACCGTGAGCAGGACGGTCGCCGTAAAGGTCCGATCGCGCAGAGGGCGCGTCACAAAGCGATACGTTACAAAGTCGTATACCCAGGCGATCTTCAAGAACGAAACCAGCAAGTACGTCAGCCAATATCATTGGATCAATGATTTCCTTGCGGAGCGCCTGAAGCCTGAGATCCCGGTTACTCGGGTTGAGGTGCGAAAGGAATAGCAGACGCTTTATTCCGCCAGCGCGTCTTCATCAGGATCCGAGAGCCGAACTCGGAACTGACGCCGAGCTTTGGCTCCGACGTTACCGGCCGCGATGATCGAACATCGCGGCCTTCCTTTTGGTTAGCTCCGCGCAAACCCTCCATGTAGGAGCGGTCCTCCGTGGCCGCCCCTGTTTCGTTGCCGGTACATCACACATGCCAAACAGCGGCGGCCACGGAGGACCGCCCCTACATGGAGGGTTTGCACGATACGCGCGCTAGCAGGAATGTATGTTACAACGCAGTAGTCGACGTTTAGGTGGGTTACTGTGCGGAGGTTCTGGTTTGCCGGCAAAAATAAAGAAGGACCGAATCGATCAGCACAGCCCCCGTTGCCCTGATCGTTTCGGCCCTTCCGTTCTTTCGAAGCTCGTCCATACCTTGGCAATCGAAGTGCCATAGCCCATCCAAGTCTCAATCGCTTCTAAAGTGTTGATACTTGGTTGAATGAGATCACGCGCCCGAGGGACGTGGCTGAACGACTCACAGATTTTGTCATCGGGCATCACCGTTTTTGTTATCGAATCATCTGGCGACCCAGGTTCATTCTGCGTTGCTCAATAACTCCCGCGCGCTTTGCGGTCCTTTGCGCTGAGTATTGGGACTTGCTTCTCCTACCAATACTCAGCGCAAAGACGCAAAGGACCGCAAAGCACGCGAAGCACTGTCCGGACGTTACAAGTCAGCGACCCAATAACCGAACACTACGCGATTCCACTAACTTTGACTGGCAGAGATTGTTCACGATATGATGAAGCACTCATGCTGATCGGCCCCGTTCGATGCTTTATCAAACTCCTGGAGTTCTAATCTTGATGCAAGAAAAAATGCAGACGAAGATCCCGCTTCTGGATCTCAACGCCCAATATCAGAGCATCGCCGGCGAGATACAGACGGCGGTTACACGCGTGCTGAGCAGCCAGCAGTTCATTCTTGGACCTGAAGTGCGGGAGCTTGAACGAGAGATAGCAGCTTACTGCAATTGCTCGGAGGGAATCGGGTGCGCATCAGGCTCGGATGCGCTGCTACTCGCCTTGATGGCTTGCGGGGTCGGTCCTGGAGATGAAGTCATCACTACGCCTTTTAGCTTCTTTGCAACCGTCGGCTCGATAGTAAGGCTGGGCGCGAAGACCGTGTTTGTGGATATCGAAGAGTCGACATTCAATATTAATCCGGAACTCATAGCCCAGGCGATTACGAAAAAGACCAAGGCAATATTGCCGGTGTATTTATTTGGTCAGTGCGCGGACATGGAGCCGATAACCGACGTCGCCTCGCAGCATCACGTTGCTGTAGTCGAGGACGCTGCGCAAGCCATCGGAGCCGAATATAACGGCAAGAGGGCAGGGAGCCTGGGCAACGTTGGATGCTTCAGCTTTTATCCGTCGAAGAATTTGGGCGGCGCAGGCGACGGTGGCATGCTGACTACTAATGATCCTGAACTGGCTGCCTCGCTGAGAGACTTGAGATCTCACGGGGCAAGAAAGAAGTACTATCACGATCACGTCGGCATCAACAGCAGGCTCGATTCACTGCAAGCGGCGATCCTGCGCGTGAAGTTCGGCTATCTTGATCGATGGGCTAAGGCTCGGAGAGAGAACGCGCAGAGATATCGCGAGTTGTTTCGCGACTCAGGGTTGATTTCAACCGGCGCCGTGCGATTGCCGGCTGAGGCGCCGTCCGCGCTTCACGTCTATAACCAATTCGTGATCAGGGTTCGTGAGCGTGACAAGCTCCGGGCTTATCTGACTGAGCGGGGAATCGGATCTGAGATCTACTATCCGGTGCCGTTGCACCTGCAGATTTGTTTCAAGGAGCTTGGGCATCACGCGGGAGATTTTCCGGAATCGGAGCGGGCGGCCGACGAGGCTCTGGCAATCCCCGTTTATCCCGAACTTGGTGAGGCGTCTCAATACCGGGTGGTCGAGACGATCGCTTCGTTCTATCGTTAGTGGAGTGTATCAGAGAAATCGGCACTCCTGTATGGGCGGTCCTCCGTGGCAGCCCCTCAATAAGGAAGCGCTTCATCGAAGGGGGGCGGCCACGGAGGACCGCCCATACAGGACTGCCCTTAATCGCTAGCGTACGTTTGGATTGGAAAGAGGTGCGACATGCGTTTGCTGATAACCGGTGGAGCTGGGTTCTTAGGGTCGCACCTGGTTGACCGCCTGCTGGATGAAGAGCATCACGTCATCGTCTTCGACAATCTGGTCACCGGACGTGCTGAGAACATAGAGCATCACTTCGGTAACGATCATTTCACGTTTGTCAAACAAGACGTCACCGAATACCTGCACGTCATCGGCGAACTGGACGCAGTCGTGCATTTCGCGTCACCGGCCAGCCCGATCGATTATCTGCAACTGCCTATACAGACTTTGAAGGTGGGCAGCCTCGGAACGCATAAGGCGCTGGGTCTTGCGAAGGCTAAAGGAGCGCGTTTTCTTCTGGCGTCAACGTCGGAAGTTTACGGCGATCCCCAGGTGCACCCGCAACCCGAAGAATACTGGGGACACGTCAACCCGGTTGGTCCGCGCGGCGTGTACGATGAGGCAAAGCGTTTTGGTGAAGCGATCACGATGGCTTACCATCGCTATCACGGGGTTGACACTCGAATCGTGAGGATATTCAACACCTACGGCACCAGAATGCGTCCAAACGATGGCCGCGTTGTTTCGAACTTTATCGTTCAGGCCTTGAGAGGTGAAACTCTCACAGTCTACGGAGACGGCGATCAGACGCGTTCCTTTTGTTATGTCAGCGACCTGATCAACGGGATCCTCCGGCTGCTCTTGGCGAATGAACTGCGGGAGGACGACATTCACCTGCCGACTAATATTGGAAACCCGGGAGAGTTCACTGTGATAGCGCTTGCGCGAAAGGTGATCGAACTAACCGGAAGCAATAGCGCGATCGAGCACAGGGAACTGCCCGTGGATGATCCGCGAGTAAGGCAACCGGATATTTCACGAGCGCGGAGGATCTTAGGTTGGGAACCCGTCGTCGATCTGGAAGTCGGACTGAAGAAAACGATCACGTTTTTTGCAAAGGCGATTCAGAAGTGATCGAGGAGTGAAATGCACATAGCGGTTATTGGAACCGGATACGTAGGGCTGGTTACCGGCGCATGCTTTGCGGATTTCGGCATGCAGGTCACGTGCGTCGATAAAATCGAGCCCAAGATAAACGCGATCAAAGCAGGACAGATGCCGATCTACGAACCGGGGCTCGACGCGCTTGTGGCGAAGAACGTTCGCGAAGGCAGGCTTGCGTTTAGCACCGACATCAGGGGCGCAATCGAACAATCGCAGGTGGTGTTTCTTGCGGTCGGGACCCCAACAACCGGCGATGGGTCCGCCGACATGAGTCAGATCGACGAGGTTGCGTACGAGATAGCACGATCGCTGAACGGCTACAAAGTAATTGTGACAAAGAGCACCGTCCCGGTAGGCGCGGCTTCCCGGATCAAAAAAATCATCGCCGAGAACAAGACAAATGAGAGCCGCTTCTCGGTCGCGGCTAACCCGGAGTTCTTGAGGGAGGGCGCTGCGATCAATGACTTCATGCGGCCCGACCGCGTAGTTATCGGGTGCAGAGACGAAGAAGCCGTCGAAATACTGAAAGAGATATACCGGCCCCTTTACTTGCTCGAGACCCCTTTCGTCATCACTACGCCCGAGTCCGCGGAGATGATCAAGTACGCGTCGAACGCTTTTCTGGCGACGAAGGTTTCCTTCATCAATGAGATCTCGCAACTGTGCGAACTGCTTGGCGCCGACGTCCACGATGTCGCAAAAGGTATGGGCATGGATGCACGGATCGGCTCGAAGTTTCTGCATCCGGGACCGGGTTTTGGAGGAAGCTGCTTTCCGAAGGATGCGAAGGCATTGGTCGCGCTTGGACGCAGCGTGGAGTACGACGTACGAATCGTCGAAGCTGCGCTGCGGGTTAATGAATCGCAAAGGACGTCGATTGTTGATCGAATCAGGCGACTGATACCGAAACTCGAGGACAAGACGATCGCCATACTCGGACTCGCGTTCAAACCCGACACGGACGATATCAGGGAGGCTCCGGCGATCAAGATAATCAACGACCTGTCTGCCGCGGGAGCGAGAATCAGGGCCTATGACCCGGCTGCAATGGAGTCCGCTCGCCGCATTTTGCCGGACGTGCATTACTGCGAGGATGAGTACGACGCGGCTCGCGGCTGCGATGGGCTTGTCGTCGTTACCGAGTGGAATCAATTTCGAAGTCTTGATATCGATCGGTTGAAGCAACTCCTGCGTGAGCCGAACATCATAGATCTCCGAAACATATATGAGCCCGAGACCCTGCGGGCCGCGGGGTTCAGGTATCTCGGGATGGGCCGCCCTTAAACAGATCGGCCTTCTCAGCGGCCTACGAGGAGTTCGTGAAATGGAAGTACAGAAAAGGGTAAACGTCCGAGTTCCGTTATTCATCATCGCGGTTGCTGTTCTGCTCATCGTGAACGCATCAGCTCAACAAGAGAAAGAGCGGAAGCCGGTTCCCCAGGATGAGGAGGCTGTCAGGCTGCGCACCACGCTCGTTCAGGTCCCGGTTGTGGTGAGCGAACGCGGCGGCAGGTACGTGAGCGATCTTACGCGAGACGAGTTCACTGTCTTCGAAGACGGCATCAAGCAGGACATCGAGCTATTCGGATCAGTCGAAGAGCCCTTCAGCGTCGCATTGCTGCTTGATTCCAGCGGATCTACGGAAGCGTCTCTCGATCAAATAAAATCGGCGGCGACGGCTTTCATCGGCAATCTTCGGCCGCACGACCGCGTTATGGTCGTCTCTTTTAATGATAGCGTCGAGGTTCTTTCGGATCTAACTAACGATACCGCGAGGCTGGCCTCCGCGGTGCGGTCGATCAAGCCTGGCCAGTTCACACAAGTCTACGAAGCAGTCTACACCGCGGTATGGGAAAGGCTGCACGACATACAGGGCCGAAAAGCGGTAATCGTCTTTACTGACGGCATCGATACCGCCAGCAGCGAGATTTCCGAAGAAGACACACTCGATGCGGTGATCGAGAGCGAAGACATCATTGTTTATCCCATCCGTTACGCCACACGAGATGACGTTGAGCGCCGGATGGAAGCAAGGTTGAAGGCCTCGCCCAACTCGAACGGCGCGGAGGCGGCGGCCGGCAAACTCGAACAAGGCAAACGGGAGCTCGATCGAGCCTACAGGACCGCGGACGAATATCTGCAGCAACTCGCCGAGATGTCGGGTGGCATAGTCGAACGGGCGGACAGACTCGGTGACTTGAAGCCCGCGCTTGGCAGAATTGCTGAAGAGCTGAGACATCAGTACCTCCTCGGCTATTACCCCTCAAACAGGCAGAAGGATGAGCGCGCCCGCAAGATAACCGTTCGGGTCACTCGCCCGAATGTAGTTGTCAGGGCTCGTCCGGCGTACCGATTGTCTGAGTAGGGGTCTGCGTCGTTGAGTCCCCTGAGGTTCTGAGGAGCCGTACGTTGCGAGCCTTGCGGTCCTTTGCGTCTTTGCGCTGAGAATTATTCCTCGCGCAAAGCTCGCAAAGGACCGCTAAGCTCGCACAAGCCGCTTATTCAGTAATGGCCAACACCGACAAACTTTTATCCGAGATAGAACGCAGCGCAGGCGCGGGAAAGGTTCTGGCGGTAGTCAGGGTGTTGTATCCTGCCGGCGGAACCACGACAGTAACCGTCTGCGAGGACGAACTACTTCCGTCAATCGAAGACCGCAAGATTCATGATCTAGCAATTGCTTCGACAAAGAGCTTGATCGCGAGCGGTCGAGTCACGGACTTGATAGACTCCACTGACGAACAGGGAACTCCGGTGAGGCTTGCGATCGAAGTCGTGAAGCCCAAACTTGAGCTCATTGTGTTCGGCGCGGGTCACGTCGGACAAGCAGTAGGGTTAATCGCGGCGATAATGGGATATGATGTAACGATCGTGGATGACAGGGAAGAGTTCGCATCCCGGGAACGGTTCCCCGATCCGAGAATAGGCTTGCTGGCTTGCGACTACGCCGTTGCGGCCGACAAACTACACATTTCGTCGGGCGCAGCCGTCGTTATTGTGACCAGGGGTCATCAGTACGACGAGCTTTGTCTCAAGAGCGTTATTAGGTCAGCCGCCGGCTATGTTGGAATGATAGGAAGCCGCAAACGCGTGCTGGCCGTTTTTAAGAAGCTCGCTGACGAAGGCGTTTCAGAGCGGGAACTGGAGAACGTGCACGCGCCGATCGGTCTGAGAATTGGCGCAAGGACCCCGCAAGAGATCGCAGTATCGATTCTCGCGGAGATCATCGATCACGTGAATAATCCCGACAAAACACAAGGGAGATGAACATGGCATTTGAAGGACTGGACGTTTTAGGAATCGGCTCGCTGCTTTCGGATGAGGAAAGGCTTGTTCAATCGGAGGTCAGAAAGTTCGTCGAGGCGAAAATCACCCCGATCATTGCCGATTGTTTTGAACAGGGCCGGTTCCCGACGGAATTGATCCCGAGCCTCGCCGAACTGGGAGTGCTCGGAGCAAATCTGCCCGAAGAGTACGGCTGCGCCGGCATGAACAACGTCGCATACGGATTGGTCATGCAGGAACTTGAAGCAGGGGACTCGGGCATCAGGAGCTTTGCTTCGGTTCAAGGCGCGCTGTGTATGTATCCGATATTCCAATTCGGTGGCGAGGAACAGAAGAGAGCATGGCTGCCCAGGATGGCCGCAGGCACGATTATCGGATGCTTCGGGCTGACGGAACCTAACTTTGGCTCGAACCCAAGCGGAATGCTGACGCGGGCCAAGAGAGTTCGCGATGGGTGGATGCTGAACGGAGCCAAGGCATGGATCACAAACGGTTCGATGGCTGACATCGCCGTCGTCTGGGCCAAGACCGATGACGACGATGAAATACGAGGGTTCATCGTGGAGAAGGGAACGAAGGGCTTCAGCACGCGTGATACCCATCACAAACTGAGCCTGCGTGCTTCGGTCACCTCGGAATTGTTCTTCGAAGATTGTGTGATCCCTGAGGAGAATATCTTGCCGGGTTCGGGGGGACTGAAGAGCCCGTTGATGTGCTTGACGCAGGCGAGATACGGCATCGCGTGGGGCGCAATGGGCGCCGCGATGTCTTGCTTTGATGTTGCTCTGAAGTATTCAAAGGAGCGGCAACAGTTCGGCAGACCGCTTGCGGGATTTCAGCTTACTCAAAAGAAACTGGCTGAGATGGCTACGGAGATCAGCAAGGCGCAGCTACTATCTTTACATATTGGGCGGCTAAAGGATCAAGGCAAGGTCAAGCCCGTCCACGTCTCAATGGGAAAGATGAACAACGTATCGATGGCGTTGGAATGCGCACGAACCGCCAGAAGCATCCTGGGCGCTAACGGAATCATCGGGGACTATCCGATCATGCGGCACATGTGCAACCTGGAGTCAGTGTACACGTACGAAGGGACTCACGAAGTACATACGCTGATCCTCGGACAGCACTTAACCGGGGAGAGTGCTTTCGAATAAGCTGCTATTGAAATTGATTGAGTGTGACTGAGGTGTGATCAAAAGTGTGACTTGGGTCACCTCAAGGAGCGACTCAAAGCGGTGAATCGAGTCAAAGCGGTGAATCGAGAATTCCGTTCGGCAACCCCGTAGGGGTGTGATGTTTATAGTTACGGCGCCGACGCGGACTTCTTAGCTCCGTTAGGAGCGGAATAGAATGTTGTCGATGGCTTTAGTCTGGAACAACGTCCAGCGGGATGTTACTCTCAAATTCCAGGAGAGTTTTAGTGTCCGAGAAGAATCTCTACCAAACGAAGGTTTCCGATAGACTGACGCAGCGTCTCAGGACTGATAAGCGTCGCGAGCTCAGGCACTCGATGGCACTGCGGGTGAGAGTGGCGGGATCCGATTGCCGTAAGGAGCCGTGGAGTGAACTAGCTGAAACCGTTAACGTGAGCACCGGAGGTCTGGCGTTACGACTATCGCGCAAGGTGATGATTGGAGAAATTCTATATGTGGAGCTTGCGCTTCCAGCAAGGTTTCAGAAAGACATCAAACCATCTGCTACTCATAACACCTATGCGCGCGTGCGATACATAGAGATGCACGAGGGTCAACAGGTTGTCAGATTGGAATTCCTGCGAAACCCCAACCCTTCCCAGACTCTGCCTACCAGCGTCAAGTTCTGAATCGTCAACGAAGGTCCAGGCGGCAAAAAGAAAACGCGAGCCAAAGCGAACCGTAAAGCTACGAGCGCCGCCTAGCGCCAGGCTGGTGTTTACTGCTGTCCATCAGGTACACGTCGTTGGTTGGTGATTGTGTGGCAAGCGAATGATATTCAAGGCAGAACGTGTTTCCAAGGCAAAGCCACCTGATACCTGAATCTGATAATCTGATACGGCTTTGTCTTAAAAATCCGGTTTCGGCCTGAATTATGAGACAAGTGCGAGTTCTATCTCATAAATCGTTTTCAGCAGACGCATTGGAATACGGGTTGAAGCAGCATAGCGACTATGCTGTCTATTGTTTGCTCGGCATTACCCCAGAGAAATATCAGAATGCCATTATCGTCAACGTCAAATACAATCGAGCCGCTTGAACCTTTCCCCTCGCTATAGTTGAATGAAATATCATTCTTCGCCTCACTGAACGCGATGTTTAGACGACACTTTGGATTGTCATTCTTCGCTACAGCGGCCCGGTCCGAGGTCTGTGAGAATACTAACGGCTCGGGCAGCTTTATGCTCTCATTGAATTGCTCAACTGATTCTTTCAGCTCCGCAACCAGCGCGGCCCACGCTCGCGGTCTTTGCTCTTGCTTAACTTTGTCATCCAGCAAGCGACGATCAAGTTTACGTTCCGCTCTTGCGCATCGCGCTTTAACCACCTCGATTTCTTCTCTCAGCCAGTCTTTCATATATGCCCCTTGCGGAATATGACCCGCTTCAATAGTCAAACTGATCTTGAACATTTTGGATGCTAGAATAGGAGTTGATGACGCGCTTCAAGACGCAATACTATTTTAGGTGTATCTCTCACGGAATTGCAATAAAAAACTTTTTAGCTTGCTTTCGCTGTAAGAAACTCAAAATTCTTTTCAATTCCTAGCTCGTGGGCCGATTGGATAACCACGCACAGGTTATGACAGAGCACCTTGCAAAGCGCTTCGTTGGTCTGCGCCGTCAAGGTCTTGCTTCGTAGTCGCTGGCCAAACTTCGCCTTGATCATACTGAACGTTGTTTCGACATTAGACCGCTTGTGATAGTGCGTTAGGAATTCTTCGCGGTGTAGATTGTAGAAATGAAACATCCGCGTCCAGAGCGTTGCTTTCGCTCCATAGGTTGAATCCTGGCCCTTGGAATTGGTTTTGAATGGTATGTAAGGCGTTGCGCCGTGTCTGATCGTAGTAAGGAAATTCGATGCGCCTAGATACGCTTTGTCGGCTGAGATTTCTTCCATTATGAAACCGTTCTCAGCCGTCTTGTCTACCAGAGGCTTGAAGTAGTTGTAGTCGTTCGCGTAAGGCTCGCTGATTTCAACAGAGGTTACTATGTTGGTTTTGACTCCGCACATAAGATGAACCTTGAGCCACATTCGACGGTCTTCTTTTTTGCCGTATTTCACATCGAACCATCGCATAAACTGGCCAGTGCTAAACCCGCTTGAATCGACCGCGAAATCTGTCTCGACTGACTTGAGAGGCATACTGCTAGCGCTGATTAGCTGATAGAGGTAAGGCGTCAACTCTTCAGATTCAAGATAACGAAACACGGATTGATAAGATGGAAGTCTGCTCAGATAGCCTTTCGCTTTTGCTTCTCTTAGATCGGTTGCGAATCGACGGCCTGAAACGGTGGAGTAAATCTTGAACGCGGATGAGAAGATCATATCGGCGAGAGATAGACGCGGCCTACCTCGCCCCTGTTCCGGCTCGGGCAGGTTGCGGCACAGTTCATATAGCAGCCCTTGTAGCTCCGATTTCTCGGTCACTTGGGCGCGATTGTATGCGGGCCAATTTTGCACGTATGTCTTCCGAACTACTTTCACGGTCTCGGTGACTACCGTTTGACCGTCTCCGGTTTGCTCACGTTCTACGGTGTATTGAACAGCAAAGATATGCTTGCAATTCTCATTTCTGAATTCGTAGTCGCGACAGGTGCATTGCGGCTTCTCTTCGTTCAGGTCTACGGAATACTTCTCTTGAATCCCGCTCTGCGACGGCACAAGCCACATATTGCCTTTGCGAGTTAGCTTCGTTTTCGCCGCGATTTCTAAGCCTTTAATCTCTCGATCTTCCATCTTCCCTACCTCCGTTTCAAGGTAGGACTATATTACCGCAAGTAATATAATAAGTCAAGATAAATATACTACTTGTAGTTATATATTATTCGTGATAGTCTTCGAACATGGCAAAGATCAAGAGAACCGTTTGGTTTTACCAGTGCGAACGCTGTGGGCATGAATGGCCGCCGAAAACAGAGGCAGAACCTACGTGGTGCCCGAAATGTAAGAGTCCCTATTGGAACAGGCCGCGCAGAGACAAGAAGGAATCTTGAGTATAAGCGAAGCCGTCTAGTAGATACGATTTGCATAAAAGTTTATTATTGACCCCTTCTAGTGGTTTTGTTATCATTAGCACTTGGGTAGGCTAATCCTTTAGCCGCCACGCCAACTAAGCGACGGAAAAAATAATACTTGACATGCTCCTTCGACTCGGCGAGAATCGCTCGTGTCGAAAGGGGAATAGGACAACATCACAACTTAGACAAAGGTTCGCACTGGATGACACAAACCCAAGCTAAAGTTATTGTGATGTTGCCGTAAATTCGGCGCGGGTAGCGCGCCCAACGGATTTTTGACATACAGACTCCTGTGTGCTTTCAGTCGTCAGGCTCGCAAAAACTTAGCGACTGTCGGGCCGGGAAAAATAAAAGCGCTAGCCTTAAACAGGCTGGCGTTTTTATTTATTGCACAGATATTCCTTCGTTGAAATAGTAAACTTCGGCAGATTGTCAACTATTTTTCCGAATGCTGTAGCGGTTAAAATACATCTATCGTCGTTTCTGCATCAATTTCATCGGCAATTCCAAGCGGTCATCAATCAATACGTCAGTCGAAATGCCCGCTACTTCCGCATATCGCAATAGCACTGGCAGCGGCGGCTCCCTTGTCCCCAACTCAAACGCTGATATCTCTTCTCGAATCATCTCCGCTGAACTTCCCAACCTGCTAATCATTTCGTTCTGAGATAATCCAAAGGCAAGCCGAATCTGAGTCAGCTTCTCAGCAAGTCTGGCGGGTCTTTGTCGCATTCGTCTTCCCATCAGCTAGTACCTCCCTGATGGGATTTCTGCATTCCCCGGCTTGTGTATAGAATTATTTAGTTCTAGAATCTGACCGCGCGGTAGAATCGCCAAGATTGTCTGAGCATAATGCTCAACGGCGATGTGCCCGGCCTCCTGTAGCGAGCCGTCTTTCGCGCATTCTACATTGGAATATCACTATCGCGTTAATCGGTCAATCTAATGAACGAATATTCACAAATGAACCATAGCCCAGTACAGCCAACGCCTGGTATGAGCATAGGCGCGAAGATAGCTCTAGGGATAATCGTGGGCTTCTGTATTATCACTGGCGGGTGTTTCACTTTGGCTACTTTTATCTGGAATAACGCTAAGCCCAACATCAACCTTAACGAAAACTCAGGAGCAGCTCAGTCCTCGCCAACTCCCCCATCGCCGGAACAGCACTGGGATTCTACGAATGCAAAGATCGAGGCATTCGTGATGTCGCAGACGTTTATGAAGCGACGGCTCAAGAGTCCATCAACGGCAGACTTTCCTTGGTATACAGACTCTGAGGTTGCAGTGAAGCATCGAGGAGGAGGCGTTTTCTTGGTCAACAGTTATGTTGACGCGCAGAACTCTTTCGGGGCGAAGTTGCGAACGCACTACTCCTGTACGTTGAAAGATAACGGAAATGAATCTTGGTCTTTAATCTCTCTCAATACGCATTAACCGCTACATTCTTGCACATAGGAATTATTCCGCTATGAGCGAACAGATACCTCTACCGAATCTCGAATCTATCCCGCCTAAGCAGGCAGGGTTTAGCAAGGGCACGATAGTTTTTTGTGGCATCCTCATAGTTAGTTCCATCGTAGCCGTCATCTTCTTAGATGACAGCGCAGAGAGACTGAACGTAAATCGTAATCGCAATTCAGCAGGATCAAATATTCCTACCAAGCCAACTCTTTCTTCGAACGTCAATGTTAATACAAACTCAAAAGTGTTGGCTAAGCAGAAGGCTGCTGACGCACAAGGTCTCAGGTTCCAGTTAGAGGGGCTGTACCGAGATTTAATGGCAACCGCGAATCCTCATCTGAACTTTATTACTTCAAAAACCACAAAAGTGAAGGGCGGTTATGCTATCTGGGCGATTCATACCTATTTCAATGAGTACAGTTTTAAGATAGGCAGTGATGCCCAAATTACTTCCGCTTGGATTGGTGCCAATTGGAGCAGCCTACATGATGCGAACATAGTGCAAGTCGGCCTCAAGAGCGATGATGGCTATGAAGGTTCGTGCTGGTTGAAAGTCAACTAGACTCCGAAGGGTTCAACATGAGCGTACCGCAGATTCGAGAACTCAGAGCAATGTCCGATGAAGAGATAATCGCCGCCCACGATAAGAAAGCTGTTAATACTGAGGCGAGCGTTAGCTATTATCTAGAAGAGCTTGCGCGACGGGATCAGTCAGGAAAGACTCAGGCTATGCTGACGTATACGCGCTCCATTAAAGGTATGACCGTAGTTATTACGGCGGCGACTATTGCGAACTTGCTCATTGCGTGTCTGTTAGTTTACATGTCACGGAAATAGGTCCTGTATTAGGGAGGTTCGGTAAATGAAAATGGTTCTTCTGATAATTGGTCCGTCCTCGAACGAGAAGGTTGATTGGGATGAGACCTTTCGATTCTATACAAACAGCCCAATACAAGAAATCTTAGAGGGATCAAAGTCAGCCATTCAAGTAGCGCTAAACACCTGGCTGATAGACATAGAGCAGGGTCTTGCAGAACTCGCACAAGTCGTAAACGCCTGCCGTGAATCGCGTATCCCTTATCTTGTATTTTACGACTTACACCAGAACGGAAATACCACGGATGTTTTGTTTTCATCTACATCCTCAACTAGGGCGGGAATAGAAACCTTCTTACAAAACCAGAATCAGCGAGAAGCCGGGCTGAATTAAATCTTTTTGAGACAAACGAACTATTTATGAGACAGACGCGGTTTCTGAGACAAAGCCATCTGATACATAACGTTCATTATCAGACGCACTCAATAGGAGTGGTCTCTTGCGGACTGCTTGTTTTGCCTTTTCGACATCCGGTCTTCTCTGTTTAAGGATGCTCCGATATTCTGGGAGTGTTGGGCTTACGCGTAGATCGGTGCGGATATGCCCAGATCGGCCCTCGCTTACAGTGCGCTGCTCAGTCGAGATCCTGAATCGTGATGTTGACGCGAACCTCGCCGTAGGCTGTGTTGATCGGCGCGACAAGAGTCTCGAAGCTTTGATCGTAGCTCACCAGGTTGGCGCCTGTTATCACTGTCGGTGGGCTCATTGTCAGCCTTGTGCCGCCGTCATTGATCTGCGATATGGCGCGGCCGATCGCCATCGATGCCAACTCGGCTATTGAACTCCGGACCAACGGCGTCAATCCCGGCGACGGTTCTCCCAGCATGTGTCCCGCGAGTTGGACCGCCGTGAACGTGTCCATGTCGAAGATCACCCGCCCCTGGGCCTCTCCTGCGAGGCCTATGACCGCCATCACTTCGCGACCTGCTACCGGGCTCGGTTTCATCGTTATCGACGGGACGTCGGCAGTCGGACCTATAAGCTCCTTGAAGAGCATGGTGGTCGAATCGACAAATATTTTAACAAAGTCTAGTCGCATATCGTCTCCGCTGGTGAGGCGGCAGCAGGCGCAAGAACGCTCTCGATTGCTCGCCTGAGTTCTTCCGTTGTCACTGGCTTGGGGATGAACCATTTTGCGCCTGCCGCCATCGCTTGAGCGATCTTTTCCTTATGGCTCACGGAGCTGATCATGATTACTCTTGCGGAGGGATCGGCGTCGCAGATTCTCTGCACTGTTTCGACGCCTTCCATCCCGGGCATCACGATGTCCATCAGCACGATGTCCGGCTTGAGGCGTCCGTACTCCCGAATGGCCTCGTTGCCATTGGCGGCTTCGCATGCGATTACGCCTTCGAACGAGTCCATCATTCGCCTGAGATGAAAGCGCATGAACGCCGAGTCGTCGACGATCAGGCAAGTCAGCGGCGCGTTCGTGATCGCCATTACATCATCAGCTAAATACATATCTATTCTCCACCTCAGGAAGCCTCCCGACCTTGCGCAACAGGTACGAAGGCATCTCGGCTAGCGGCAAAACCTTGTCCGCGTAACCCTTTTCGATTGCGACGCGCGGCATACCGTACACCGCACTGCTGTCCTTGTCCTGCGCGATCGTGTGGCCCCCGGCAGCCTTGATCTCTCCCAGACCCGCGGCCCCGTCGCCCCCCATTCCAGTCATAATCAGGGCTGTAGCTTGCGACCCAAACTCCTCGGCGACTGAACGAAACAGGACATCTACCGATGGTCTGTGACCGTTCACCAGCGCTCCTCCCTCGAGCAGGACTTCGCAGCCGTGAGGAGTCTTACGAGCTTTGATGTGGAGGCTTCCCGGAGCGATGAGGACCTGGCCAGGCAAAGCCAGATCGCCCGGCTCTGCTTCCTTGACGGACAGCTCGCAGATTTCGTTAAGCCAATGCGCCAGCATTGCTGTAAAACTTTCCGGCATATGCTGCACGATCACGATTCCCGCATCGATATCGGCCGGAATCCGAGGCAAAAGATATCGCAAAGCGTTTGGTCCGCCGGAAGACGCGCCGATTGCGATAATGCGGCCGGATCCGGTTCCCTGCCCTCCGGTCTTTACGATCTTTCCGGCCGGCGCGGCCGAGACCGGACCGCTGAGTAGTGACATGTTCGCTCGGGCTGCTGCCTTTACTTTTGAGATCAACTCATTGGCCATTTCCGCGAGATTTGCAGTTCCGGTAGGCTTGCATACAAAGTCAACCGCTCCCTTTTCAAGCGCCTGCATCGTCAGCGCGGCGCCTCGAGTGGTAAGCGAGCTGAGCATGACCACTGGAGTGCGATGCCGTGAAACCATCTCGGCGAGCGCGGTCAGTCCGTCCATCCGAGGCATGTCGACATCCAGGGTTACCAC
>Ga0134124_10000133_pt1 | contig 67959 bp, 64 predicted proteins | sample KB304_FD_96880 | JGI IMG/M metagenome (GOLD analysis project Ga0134124, IMG submission 96880) | Terrestrial soil microbial communities without Nitrogen fertilizer from Kellogg Biological Station, Michigan, USA - KB3-0-4 | ecosystem: Environmental > Terrestrial > Soil > Unclassified ...
AAAGCCCAAGGAAAGCCCCGTGAACGGGGCTACGAGCTTGACCCGGCTCGCGACCCAGGCGTGAACGCCTGGGCTAGGGAAAAGCAGGCCTTTTTTTCACACAGTCTCTGCGTTGGTGGGATTCGGCAGCGAGCAGCAGCGGCGCTTCGTGTAGGCTGAGTATGAACGAACCACCAACTGCGTTGGTGGGATTCGCCGGACTTTCACACAGCCTCTCGTGAGCAGTGCTCGCGCTTTCGCTCTGTAGGCGTGATCGGCTAAACTCGCTCATCGAAAGAGAGCTTTCATATGGACGTAAATATTCAGAATGATACCGGCAATGAAATGATGGGGAAGAAGGTATTAGTGACGGGCGCGTCGAGCGGAATCGGGCGCGCCGCTGCGGAGCGATTCTTAAGCGAAGGCGCCGCCGTTGCCATCGCAGGCCGCCGCATGAATGCGCTCAATGAAGTTGCATCCTCCGATGACAAGAGAGGCTTCGCCATCGTCGCCGATCTTTCGCAGGAAGACCAGACCGAGCGCTGCATAGCGGAAGCCGTCGAGGCGCTCGGCGGGCTGGATGTGCTGGTGAATGCCGCGGGCATTTTGAAAGCGGGCCGCATCGAAGACACGTCGATCGAGCTTTGGGATGAAATGATGAACATCAATCTGCGATCGATCTTTCATTTGATGAGACTCGCGGTGCCTCACCTCGAGCGCTCGCGTGGCAACATCGTGAACGTATCGAGCGTGACAGGGCCGCGCTCATTTCCGGGTGTGCTGGCCTATTGTGTGAGCAAGGCCGGACTCGATCAGTTGACTCGATGCGCGGCGCTCGAGCTGGCTGCCAAGAGCATTCGCGTTAATGCGGTGAATCCCGGTGTCGTCGTGAGCGGATTGCATCGATCGGGCGGCATGAACGAAGAGGCTTACGCCGCGTTCTTAGAGCACAGCAAGACTACTCACCCGCTGGGACGAGTCGGTAGCCCCGAGGAGATTGCTGACCTGATCTACTTTCTTGCTTCCGACCGCGCGGGCTGGATAACCGGAGCTACAGTAAGCATCGACGGCGGCCGCGCGCTCACTTGCGCGAGATGAACTGAGCCGCGCTACTCGATTCTCGAATTGGGCGGAGCGTGTTAATGAGTTCAGCATACCAGGCGATTCGTCACGGACAATCGCAACGGGGGTTGCATGAAACTGTATCTCGGCATCACTGCGTCACTAATGCTGTTGTTCTTCATTCCCGGGCTTGCTCAAGAGCCGCCGCCCGCCGCAAACCCTCCTGCTCCAGGCAGCGACAAACAGCAACAACAAAGCGCAACGCAAAATAAACGGGATGACGTCGTTCGCATATCCGTAACGCTTGTTCAGGTTGACGTTGCAGTAACTGACGGGAAAGGGCGTCCAGTCTCCGATCTCAAACCAGAGGACTTTGAGCTTTTTGAAGACGGACGTCGCCAGCAGATCACAAACTTCTCTCATGTTTCGCCGCGACCGGCGCCGCCGCCCGAAACTGCTCCCACGAGAAAGCCTGCAGAGAAGAATGTGCCGGCGCCGCCTGCGAGGTTGCGGCCTAACCAGATTGACCGCACGGTCGCGCTGGTTGTGGATGATCTAACTCTGACGGTCGAGAGCAGCCCTTTCGTCCGTCAGGCGCTCAAGAAATTCGTTGACGAGCAAATGCAACCGGGCGATCTCGTGGCCATCATTCGCACGGGAGCAGGCATGGGTGCGCTGCAAATGTTCACTGGAGACAAGAGGATTCTCTACGCGGCGATCGAACGCGTTCGCTGGAGCCCCAGCTCGAACACGCTGTACACGTTCGCTCCCGTCACCAACGACGGGGAGAACCCAATCGCAACCCAGATCCTTCACCAGGAAAGCAACGCAAGCCAGTCAGATCCCAAAAGAAAAGTTCCCGAGCGGGCGACGGACGAACTGGATAAGTTCCGCCAGGAAGTTTTCTCGATCGGCACGCTCGGCGCCTTGCACTTCGTCGTACGGGCCTTGAGAGATTTGCCCGGGCGTAAATCAGTGGTGCTGTTCTCGGAGGGCCTGCGGATCTACAACCGAGAGCAGAACGTCCTCCGCGTTCGCGATGCGGTGCGTAATCTTACAGACCTTGCCAATAGGTCTTCGGCAGTTATTTATGCGATAGATGCGAGAGGATTGCAGCCGCTCACTATGACTGCGGCTGATAATCTGGCAGGAGATTTCGATACGTCAACTTCTGGTTTGAGAAGCGAAGGTGGAGGTGATAACGGGATCTGGTTATCAGAACCGGGGGCCTATAACTCGCGGCGGCGCGACGATTTCTTCGAGTCACAGGACGGCCTGAACTATCTCGCGCAACAGACAGGTGGGTTCTTCGTCAGGAACACAAATGACTTGAACGGAGGTATCCGCCGAGTGCTCACAGACCAGGAGAGTTATTACCTGATCGGGTTCATACCTGAAGACTCGACTTTCAAGCGCGACAAGGCTCGCGGCTTTCACGATCTCAAAGTAAAGGTGAATCGACCCGGCGTTCGTGTGCGGACTCGTAGCGGGTTCTTTGGCGTCACCGATGATGAAGACAAAAAGACTTCCAGCCAGAGCTTGCTCGCCGCGCTCACCTCGCCGTTCAGCTCCGGACAGATAGGGTTACGGTTGACTTCAATGTTGGGCGTCGACGCGCAGAAGGGAGCGTTCGTCAGCTCTCTGCTTCACATTGACGCAAGCGAACTGACATTCGCGCAGGAACCGAACGGTCAACGCAAAGCGTCCTTCGAGATCGCGGCATTTACCTTCGGCGACAATGGCCGCGTCGTCGATCAGAGCGTGCGCGCCTACACCATACACATGACCGAAAAAGAATTCGAGCACACCTTGAAAGCTGGAATTTTCTATCGGGTTAATCTCCTGATCAAGAAGCCGGGAGCATATCAACTGAGGACCGCTGTGCGTGACACAGCGACGCTGAAAGTTGGTTCGGCGAACCAATTCATCGAGGTACCGGACGTCAAGAAAAGCCGGCTGGTGCTTTCGGGCATGATTGTTCGTGGGACACATCCCGGTACCGCAAAGTCAGCCCAGATGACGCCCACGACTGAAGGAAAAGTTGAAGAGGACGACCCACAGGCGAGCCCGGCGGTCCGCAGGTTCGCGCGCGGAATGGCTCTGGAATATGCCTGCATTCTTTACAATGCTAAAGTCGACAAGGCAACTGGACGCCCACAGATTGAAACCCAACTGCGGCTGTTTCGAGACGGGAAGCAAGTGTTCACCGGAAAAACGAACACGTTCGATCCGGGACAGCAAAAAGACCTGACGCGGCTGGTCGCGGGCGGCAGCCTTTTGCTGGGTAAGGAACTTGTGCCGGGCGAGTATGCCTTACAACTGATAGTCACCGACAAGCTTGCAAAAGAGAAGGAGCAGGTAACCACGAACGCGATTGACTTTGAGATAGTTCGCTGAGGAGATTGCTGATGCGAATGACCACGGTGCTCCTATGGGTTGTGCTGTCGGCGGCATACTCGCCGGCACTGTCGCACAGCAATCCCAACGAACCTCGACAACGCGACTCAGGGAAGACCGGTCAGGAGAAGCCGGCATCCGAGAAGGAAGACGTTGTTCGAATTTCCGTAACGTTGGTCCAGGTGGACGCCGTCGTGACCGATAAGAAGGGCGCACCGGTTACCGATCTTCAGAAAGACGATTTTGAAATCTACGAAGACGGGAAGCGACAATTCATAACAAACTTTTCATTCGTGTCGACAATGCCATCCGTAACTCCGGAGCCGCGCCTAACGCCTCCCGTCAGTAAATCGGCCCCTGTGCCGGCGCCGCCGGTTCGCCTGAAACCCGAGCACGTACGTCGAACTATCGCGATTGTGATCGACGACTTGAATATTTCGATCGGCTCCGCAGAGGCGGTCAGATATAATCTTCGAAAGTTTGTTGACGAAGAAATGAAACCCGGTGACCTGGTCGCGATCATAAGAGCCAGCGGCGGGATGGGGGCGTTGCAACAGTTCACTGCCGACAAGCGGCAATTATATCCGGCAATTGAGAGGATTCGCTCGAATCCGAGAGCCGCGCAAATTGGCGCGTTCGAGCCGATCAGGGACGAAACGCTCCAGAGCCAAACTAAGGGCACAATCAGCGACGCCGGTGACGCAGGTAAGCAGAAGCTAAGGGACGATTCGGAAGACTTCCGCGAACAGATCTTCGCGGTGGGCGTCCTCGGCGCGCTCAACTACGTGGTGCGCGGATTGAGGGAGCTTCCGGGACGCAAATCAGTGATGTTTATCTCGGACGGTCTCAACGTGCCGAGTCACGCTTTTGTGCGGCGGGGTTCGCTTCAGCAGCCGGCAGATCGCGTGACGGATTCACTGCGCCGGTTGATCGAGTTGGCGAACCGCTCGGCTGTGGTTATCTACTCGATAGATCCGCGGGGGATTGTGCCGCCGATGATCGGCGCCGGCGATGACGTCGGGTCGCTGAACTGGCAGCAGCGAGCCGATGTTCTGCGGCGGCGGCTGAACCAGCTTGGAGATTCCCAGAACGGGCTTGATTATCTGGCTCACGAGACCGGAGGCTTTCTCGTCGGAGGTTCGAATGACTTGAGCCGGGGGATCAGACGCGTCCTTGACGATCAAAACGGTTATTACCTTATTGGCTACGTACCGGCCGAAACGACTTTCAAGAGGACTGCAGGTCGGCTTTCGTTCCACAAGACTTCTATTAGGTTGAAACGCGCCGGTCTTAGCGTTCGCACGCGCGGCGGGTTCCTCGGCGTTACCGATGAAGAGGCGCGTTCCGCCCGCCTGACGCCATCGCAGCAGTTGACCGCGGCAGTCACTTCTCCGTTTACGTCTGGTGACGTTCATCTAAAACTGACCTCGCTCTTCGGCAATGATGCGCAGACCGGTTACTTCGTTCGGTCTCTGCTTCACATCGACGCGAGGGACCTTAAATTCAGCGATGAGATCGAGGGCCGGCGAAACGCGGGGATTGACGTTGCGGCGATAGCTTTTGGCGACAACGGAGCGGTCGTCGAGCAGAGCACGCAGACTTATTCGTTGAGCGTCCGGGCGCAGAACCTGGATCAAGTTTTGCGCTCCGGGCTGGTTTACGAGATCAATCTTCCGCTTAAGAAGGCCGGTGCTTATCAGCTTCGCACCGCGGTCCGAGACACAAATTCGGAGAAGATCGGGTCCGCGAATCAGTACATTGAAGTCCCCGAGGTCAACAAGAGCCGCGCGGTTCTTTCGGCTATCGCCGTCGGCGGCAACAACCTTCTTGTCGACCTGAACCGGTCGGGGTATTTGGACGACGCAAGAGCGAACGACGAGGCACGCGTAGAAGCCGGCCCCGCAGTGCGAAAGCTTCGGCCCGGAAGTGATTTGAACTATGCCTTCGGCGTGTATAACGCGAAAGTGGATAAGGGGACCAACTCTCCCAGGTTATTGATGCAGACTCGTTTGTTTCGCGATGGTAAGCTTGTTTACGAGGGAGAGCCCGTGCCGTTGCGGCTCAACCCTCAAACGGATTGGAAACGAATAAGCATCGTGGGCAGTATGAAGCTCGCGAAGAGCGCTCAGCCGGGAGAACACATATTCCAGGTTGTCATCACCGATCTGCTGGCGAAAGAAAAGTATCGCACGGTGACTCAGTGGACCGATTTCGAGATTGTGAAGTGACTTGGCTTATGTGCCAAGGAGCCTGGTCAAAGTGCGGCGTTCTGAAAGTCCGACAAACTTCAGTTTGTCGTCTTTAGCCGAGTAAAAACTCGACAAACTGAAGTGTGTTGGACATGTACGTTGGACTTATGAAGATGGCCGCTTGCGCCGGAAATCAAAAGGCGGAGAGACCTGTCCCGTGCGCGCAATTTTGACTACCACCTTGACCCACGTTCGATCCGGCACTCGCTTGTTCAACTTCTTGTCGAAACTTGAAACGTGTTTATACGTGCCGTTACCGGTAAAATACTTGTCCACGTATTGCAGCTTCTTCAACGGCATGTCATCGACCCAGATATCGGTTTCGCCGACGCGGAAGTTGCGGCCCGACAATTCAAACTCAGGTTTATCCCCTTCGTCGTAGGTCACGCCGTTGATAAATGGCATCGCCCATATGTCGAAGTTGTTCTTCGATATGGCCGCCGCCGAGTTTCCAGCGCCGTCGTAGACCGTAACCCTCACTTTTGCTTTTTGCGATTCCATGTCTACCGGCACTTGCCAATCGTAAGTCTGCGTGTCTCCGATACTCGGCGCGGTTAAGTCGGCGATCTTCTCGTAGGTATTGCCGTTGTCGCTCGAGATCTCGACTACTCGGCGAAGCACGCCGACATTGTCCGCTTCTCTCCACTTGATCGAAGTGGTCAAGCCGCCGCCCACGGGGTCGGTCCCGTTGTGCGAGAGCAGGGTCACGGTTGGAGGAGTGGTGTCCGGTGGACCGCTTACGATCTCGAAGGGCGTCGAGTTCATGCTCGAAGACGGCAGGTTGACTCCATCGAGCGCTGTGACCCTGATCCGCGCGGTTGTTGTTGGCCAACCCGGAACTCGCCAGTCGTACGCGCGAGCGTTGCCGTCGAGCAAGGCGATCGGACTGAACGAGAGGCCATCCGGTGAGAACTCGACCCTCTGGGTCTGAATGCCTTTGTCGTCGGATGCGCTCCACTGAATTCGAATAGTGCTCCCGACGAGAAAATGTTCGCCTCCTGCTGGAGTGGTCAGGTTTACATTCGGCGGTGAGTCGACCAGACCGCCTCCTCCAGTCGGCGAGTCTACGTTGTAGACCACCAGCGCAAAGTCCTGATCGGTCAGGTCGGAATTGCCAGGCACACCATCGCCGGCTAAGTTCGCGGCTACAACTCTGATCGTGAAGTTTCCGGAAACCCCAAGCGGGGCCCAGACGGCTTCGAGGTTGTTGTGCCTGTCTGCGGTCCCGCCTTCGACGGAAACGGCGCCCGAGAAATGATTCCCTAAGTATGTTTTGCCACCGACGTCCACTTGCAGGTCGAGGTCATTGACTACGGGACTCGCGACAGGCGTGCCCGGCGCATCCGTCCAGGCCAGGGTTACGCGCAGCGGCTTGGTTGGATCGGCTATCTTTCCCTGAACCGTGAAGACTTGTCCGGTGTTCGCCAGCACCTGATCCTGGTCGACGAGCGTTCTTGGAACACCATCCAGCGCGCGAGCGAGGCTCATCAAACCCCATCCTTGATTAGCTCCCGGTAAGGAGTCTCCGGCCATCACGCCGGTCAGGTAGGAAGTCGAGTTGGTCAAGTAAGCCTTCACCATCGCGGGGCTGGGCGCCTTGCCCGTCGCTTGCTGAAAGAGCTGTCTTACGATCGCCGCGGCGCCCGATACTGCCGGCGCAGCATGGCTGGTCCCGGATGACCACGTGTAAAGCGATTGTCCGAGAGGATAGTTGCCCGGGCCGCATACTCCACCGGCGTTGTAGCTGCGCGATTGCGACCGTGCGCCTTGAATGTGTGTGCCGGGCGCGACGATGTCAGGTCTCGTTCGACCGTCGGCGGTTGGGCCGCCGGATGAAAACGAGATCAGCGACATGATGTCATCCGCGCCGCTGGCGTCTATTCCGCAGCCATCAATACCGGCTCTCAGGTTTTCACTTGCGCCCACCATTATCACGTTCTTGGCATTGCCGGGAGATGTGAGTTGTCCGCCTGGTCCTTTATTGCCTGAAGAGAATACGACGGTTAATTCCTGATTTCCTTGCACCGTGGACTGAGCGTCTCGAACCAGCGAGTCATACGTTTGACAGTCGGTTGTGTAGGTGTTGTTGTACGATCCCCAACTGTTGTTCGATATTCGAGCCCCGTCCCTGTACATCATATCCACCATCGATCGGAAAGACGGGTTCGTGTAGTCCGGAGCAAAGATCTGGGTGACCCCGAGTTTCACATAGGGATGTGTGCCCAGGCCATACCTGAAGCCGTCCGGATCCACAAATGCAGAGCCCGTACCGGTATTGTAGCCGCCCACGATTGAGGCGTTGATGGTTCCATGCCCCTGAGTGTCCTGTGGCACGATGTCCTGATCGAACGCGCCCACAAAGCGAGCGTACATGACGCGCGCTGCGCCGGCCGAATTGAGAAAGTCTTTGTGCAGGACCTGAGGGTCGAGCACACCCTGGTCAATGCCGGTGTCAGCGACGTCTACAGTGAAGTCGGGCGTCGATGCGATTCCCTTTGACTGAAGCCAGGCCAGATAACTCGAAGCCGGTTCGCTGCTGGTCAATCTACCGGCAAGGATTAGACCCTGCTTTTCGTCGTGCAGCACGGGCTCGATCCATGGTTCGATCCACAGCACATTGCTCATGCGGGCAACATCGGGTATGAGTCTCGAGTGAAGTCTCAAACGAACATTCGTGTAGGACAAACTATTTGTAGGAGTTCCTACAACTGAAGCTGACGAGCGCGCGACGAGTTCCTGGACATCGCCGGCAGCGTCGGCCGAAGCGAGCTGAACGGTGACTGTGATTTCCTGATCTGAGTCGAGGGAGATCTCCGGCGCGATCTTGTAGCTCGGCTTGAAAGCGCCGCTCCACTGCACGACGGAGCCCTGGGCTGCGAGACCTTTGATGCTTGCAAGACCTTCGCGATTCGCACGAACAATATATGCGTTGTTGGGAATGTAAGAGACAATTTCGGCGACCGACTTCAGCTCGCTGACCCATTGCTTCTTGACCGGTCCGATGAATTGAACAATATAGAGTTCTTCGTTTGCCGCGTCCGGCTCGCCCAACGAGTTCGCAAAGATCGGTTCGCCTTCGAGCGTATCGAACGGACCAGCGCGAAGTAAGACCGCGTTCAGATCGTCTCGCACGCTCGACCCCGACGTAGACTGGACGCTAACGCGCTCGGCGGAGGCGGCTGAAGCCTTCATCAAAACGAAAGCGCCGTAGTCTTCAAGGACCGAGCCTCCTTCGGCGAGGATCGAATCCCGCAATGCGGTTTCCGTCGCCTGGATGATCACTTTGTGAGTCGATGAATTGCTGCGATAGGAGACATCGAATACACCGGGGTTTGCGCGTTCACCGGAGTGCATGCCAGAGTGCAGAACGGATGAATCCGAGTGCGCGGTAAGCTTGCCGGTTAGGATTAGTGCGAAGAGGAATAGCGCTACAGGGAATACTCGAAGTGAGTGTCTAGCCATTGAATGAATGCTCCAGTCTGCAAGAAGTGGCAACCCGGTTCCAGCGACGCGTGCACGACCGGCGATGCTTTCGCCGAATCTTTTACGTTCTACTCCGCGTCAAAATAAATGTGTTGATCGATTTGAGGGGCAGGCTTTTACAGGATTGATCGAAGGGGCAAAACGTGAGACAAACAGCCTGGCTAAACTGTAGGGATCGTAAGTGAGACCGGTATAACAGTCAATAGTTTTCCCCGCTATCGCGACTTGCAATGTTTGTAGTCCGGCCTTCAGGCGGGAGTTCGTAATTCAGCGTAAATACAGATACAAACTTCCGCCTGAAGGCCGGACTACGAACTTTTCACACAGTCTCTCTAGAGCAGTCTGAGGCGCGTCGATTCCGGGCTTTCTCGAAGACTTTGAAGACTCCCGCCAACCAGTGTTACGGTTAGTCGCCGCCCGTCTTTAGCCGGAGCGTAGAACGGCGCGGTAACTTTCAATGCATACGTCGCTAATAGAGCATTTCTCCAAATTATCATCGCCGGTTGAGAGGCGTCTCTTCGCCGAGTACGGTGCGATCTTCATCACGACCGCGATGCCTCCGCCGAAGATCATGTTCGACGATCCGCGCGATGTAAACGAGTTTCAGGCCTTGCTGCCGGTCGATCGAGCCTTCTTCGGCAACTACGAGATTGAGCTCCAGGCAAAGGCGCTCGGGGCTCTCGTGGCGGCTTCGGCTGAGATGGCAAGTCGCGGAGGTTCCATAACAGCGCGAGCTGCTGATTCGGGGAGCCGGTCGTATGAGGACACGGTGAGACTCTGGAATCGAAACGTAATGCGCGGGTTGCAACATTGGGAATCGCTTGGGCGCGTAGACGCAAACACCGCCGCATCAATCTTGAAGTTGAGCCCGCCTGAGCAGGTGGCGCCGATCCTGAACCTCGAGGAAACCGAGCAGGTTTTTTTCGGGACCTTCTTTGACAGGTCGATCCTGTATTCGGTCGCCGCGCCCGGAGCATCTCAGCACCTTTCGAAGCTCGCCTTTGATGTAGCTGAATTCGAGAATATGGACGTCAAGAGCCTGCTTGCCGGCCACGGCTGGTTTCGAACCGTTCCGAGTGACCTTCCGCACTTTACATTTCTCGGTTGCGGGGAGGATGCACTGGGCGATATGGGGCTCCAACGAGTGGAGCGTTTTTCCGGTACACAGGTGTACGATTTCTGGATACCTGATATCGAGCGGCTCCAATCAAATTCCAGGGTCTAACCCGTTGAATGTTCAATCCTGTCTCAATGTTGTGATACGAATGTGAGTATCAGAGCAGAATCGTCAGCCATATTAATCGTGATTGGTCATTCGTCGAGAGTTTTGTTTTTGAGTTTTCTTCGATAATTAAGTCAAAAGCATACTTTTCGCAAATCAGCTCTTCAAAACCGAGAAACGTGGCACGGTTGTTGTTGAGAGAACAGCGAGTTCGGATATTCAATCTCGAACACTCACAAGCGTCCACAGCTCGCACGCTCGATAATTGAAATTATTTTTACAAACGACGCGTGGCGCAGCAAAAGACGTTTGATTGAAAAAGAGGGAGCGTTTAGCTCCCTCTTTTCGTCTCTACTGTGTGGTTACGAATCGGGCTCCCGTGTCCTCCTCATCCTTTCGGAGCGCAAGGCTGTTCTGGCGCCTTTGGTAGTGAGCGCGCTTCGATCCGGCATCGGGTCTTGAGCCAGATTGGCCGACGAGCGGCTCGTTTGAAGCGGAAGGCGGTTTGGCGATGAAGAAGCGGGCTCCAAAAAGGGGACAAGGCCGAATACTCGTTGTTGAGGACAACACTGACTCGAGAGACATTCTGGCGAAACTTTTGCGGATGAGCGGGTACGACGTCATATCCGCGTCCGATGGAGAGAGCGGTTACATCGCGGCACTCGAGAAAATGCCGGACTTGATAATAACCGATATCAACATGCCTGTTATGAGCGGAATCGAGCTGCTGAAGAAGGTGAGACACGAGAGTCTGCTGGATGGCACTGCGATTCTCGTGGTCACTGCTTTCGGAGATGAAGCGGCGCGTCAGGCAATTGAAGCCGGTGCAGACGCCGCCGCCGCGAAACCGTTTGATTTTGATTCCTTCGTAGGTACAGTCGAAAACCTGATAGTTACTCGCCGAGTGCCGGTGTGACCCGGCGGACACGAATTGGCCGCCAGGTCCGCGCAGACATGCCTCGCCTCAGAAACCTCGATCCGCAGAAGATGTAGAATTGTATAGGAAGTTACTGTTGCGGCTTGATGCCGGCTCTGGCGTCGCGAACCCGAGACAGGATGTCGAACAGGAGCGGGGCTCGTTCATTCTTGCCCCCTCGAGTTATCTCGCCGGCCGGCGCAGTCATTCGTCCGCTGACCGATACGAGCGATACATAGAGGCGGCTCTGCTTATTGATCTTTGAAACGTCGACGAAAAGCGACCACTCATGTTGATCCATCAGCCTGGTGGTGACCGGCGCCGACGTACCGACAGACTCATCGTTTAGCGCGAAGTCTTTTGCTGCCTGGAGCACCGCTTCAAACACTTCGATCTGATGTTCGTTAAACGAGCCGCTCACGGATCGCCCGCTGCCGTCCGCCAGTAAGACGCTGAAGAGCTGGCTCCCTTCGATGGGACCGATGAAGAAGGAAGGGCCGGATGTTGGAGGTCTCAACCCATGCTTTTCCATCTCGCGCAGCTTCTTTGGGCTTAAATCCGACGACTGCTTTTGCTTTTCCTGTCCTGGTACGATGCCCGAAATGAGGGTTGCCACAATGCACAGGCCAACCAATCTGCCAAACAATGTCCCAACTCGCCTTCCAATCGGACGTGTGCTGAACTTCATTTCCATTAAGAGTCTCTTCCTTGCTCCCTTCCAAAACGCCCGAGCCGGCGATGGGTTCAATCAAATCGTCGCAGCCGATTCGTCACCTCATGACGGGTTGATCGCTGAAACGACGCTGCTCTTTTCTACGTCAATTTCGTAGGCCGGCCCACTCTTCTTTCGGCCTCCCCTTGCAATGTAAATGATCCCACCGGGGAGACTGGTGACGACCATGATGCCAAGCCATAGGAGAGACAGAGTTGCTGCCAGGGCCTTGCCCTGTTGCGGATCCACTCCGACGGCGACAACGCCAAACAGAAGTATGTAGGACCACTCGCGCCAGCCGGCCCCGTTAACCGATAGTGGGATCATCCCCGTCAGTCCAATGGCCGGGATGAACACCATGTAGTCAATCCATCCGTGCTGCGTGTGGAGCCCAATCGCTTCGCCCGTAAGCATATTCACAAACGCGCACCCCGCCTGAATTACCAAAGACAAAGCTAACGTAGCTACGACGAGACTCCATTTGCCCCGGTAGGCGTTAAACGAGTCATACAAACGCTCTACCTTCTCGTCAACCTTCTTCATCCTGAATAAGCTCAGGAAACGATGGAGAAGGTTGTAGGTCGGCCGATAGAACAACGCAAGATTAGCAGCGACGAAGGCGACCCCGATTAACGCAAACATCGGAGCCAGCAGCCATCCCTCAATGCGCGTTCCGCCGTATGCTGAAACCGCTATCGCGGCCACCAGCAGTCCGCCCATCCCTATGTCTCGGTCAAGGAATACCGACGCAGTCGAGGCGCTCAGCCTGCCGGTCTCCTTGTGCAGGTAGTAAACCTTTACTACGTCGCCTCCGATGGCCGACGGAAGGAAAAAATTGAAGTACATTCCGAGATAGTAAAGGCCGAGAATTTTGAGGAAACCGGTCTCGATCTCCAACGGTTTTAGCAGCAGGTACCATCGATACGCGCTGATGGTTTGAACAAAAAAATAGAGGGCAATCGCGGCTACGAGATAAGAGACGCTCGCCTCCTTCAGGTTCGCCCAAAGGTCCTGGATGTGAACAACTCTGGTGAAGATGTAGACCAGAATACCAACGCTGAAAACGATCTTCAGAAGTGTTAAACCGGTCTTCTTCATCGTGCGATGTTTGGCCCGCCTTTGTTAGAAATTAGCACCACTTGAGGAAGCTCGCCTCGGTCAAGAATGCCCTTCAACTTTACTTTAAAGATCGGATGACTGGCAAGCACGCGGGTCTCGGGCGGAAGCAGCGGTTTTATTGCCTCATACTCGCTCGCGGTCATCAGGCAAAACACCTCTTTGCCCGACGAAAATGCTGCCTCGAGCTGGCTTTGCTCGAGGATGCGCGCCGCGGTCGGCTCCCCGGGCGCTACGTATTCAAAGATCGGCCTGCGCAGATAAAAAACCATGCTCGGGTAGGACGCCCTGAAATAACCGACCAGCGCATCGGGCCCGGCTTCAGCGGCGATCACTTCGCTGAGCGCTTGTACAGGCCGATAGCGCTCAAAATCCGGCAGCGTGTGCAGCACGAAGACCCAGTTGCAGCCGACCACCGTAATCGCCGTCGTCAATACGGCCAAACGCGGCTTGTTGAGGATTGTCGCGCCGGCGGCGATTACCCCGCCCACAATTCCGGCGCTCCCGATCAGCAGTGTCCCCGCCAGGCTGTAAGGTTGAGTACTGTTGTCAAATAAGAAAAGAAGGACGCCGGCTGCGGCAATCATAATCACCGCCAGGCACAAGGTGGTCCAGCGCAGCGCGCTCTTCCAGCGAAATTGTTCCTGACCAAACCAGCGTGAGATCGAACTGCCGACCAACGCGGCCGCCGCTGGATAAATCGGAAGAACGTACAAATCCTCTTTGCTTCTCGACAGAGAGAAGAACAATACGATCACGCCGATCCAGATTAACAGCAGGGCGTAATCGTCCCACTGACGGCGCTCCGCTGGCGCGGTTTCTGGTGAATGCCGCATGAAAGGCCTAAGACGCCTTAGCGCCGCCCAACAAAGCGGGATCAGGAAAACCGACCAGGGGAAGAAATCGCCGATGACGACCGGGAGGTAAAAGAAGATCCCCCGATGCGGCCCCCAAAGCGGCTGCATGTATCGCGACAGATTGTCTTTGATGATGAAGGTTTCGATATGGCCCCAGCCGTGTTGAAAGTAGATGGCGAGATACCACGGCAATACGAGTAACACAACGACAATAATTCCCGTGGGTAGCATCATCCGGCGCAGCTCGCCCAGTCGCCGCCCGATCGCGAAGTACACCAGGACCGCGACCGCGGGAAGCAATGCCGCCACCGGGCCTTTGGTCATGACGCCGAGACCTATACAGGCGTACATCAGCAATAGATACAACCGTCGTTTCTCAGGCCGTTTGTAAGCCATCGCAAACATCAACAGCGCCAGCGCCATAAACATCGCAACGTAGACGTCGATCATTATTCGGCGCGAGAACATCAGAAACCGTGGCGATGTCGCCAGGCCGATCGCCGCCAGCAGGCCCGCATCCATCGAAAAGAAGAGGCGTCCCAGGCCAAATGCCGTAGCGATCATTACTAGAGCTGCCAGCACAATCGGAAGCCGCTCCGATGTCTCCGACACGCCGAAGATCTTGTAGAACGGCACAACTATCCAGTAACTGAGCGGCGGCTTGTTGAGACGCACGCGATAGTTGAAAGTGGGATTGACGTAGTCTTCCGCTGCGATCATTTCCCGAGGCGTCTCGGCGTAGAAAGCTTCATTCGAATCCCACAACGAGGATGTACCCAGACAAAGGAAGTAAGGCGTTACGGCGAAAGCTAATATGGTTATCAATAACCACCGGTGGCGGGGCAGCGAAATGTTCATTAGCGAGTCAAGGTAAGTATCACAGCGACACAGCCAGCCGCAAGGGACGGAAGGAACCGGTGGTGTCCTATTTTTTTGGAGTGCGGCGCGGTCTGTGCATACGCGCCGCTTTGGCTGCTTTGAATCGCCACCAAGAGCCAAAGCGGCGCGTACGCACAGACCGCGCCGCACTCCAAATATGTTCGTATGCAAGCTGTGGATTGGAATGTGATAGCGGGGAAACGCTTACTCAAGGTTGAGACTCACGACGATCGCTTCCTTGTTACGCACCACCTTTAGGGAGATCGGGCTTCGCTGACTCGAGAGAAGCGCCTGGAGTTGAGCGGCGCTCATTAGTACTCGTTCCTGGCTACCGATGATTACGTCGCCGGCTTTGAGTCCCGCGCGTTCGGCCTGACTATTCTTCGCAACGCTCGATATCAACACTCCACCTCTTGCCTGAAGGGTCGCCGCGAGCTGCGGGTTGAGAGCGCGAGCCGTAAAGCCGGCTCGAAAGCTCACGTCCTGCTCGCCGGTAAATTGGGCGTCAGGATACGTCTGGCGGGAAGCCTGCTGCACGGGCTTCGGCGTTGCGGCGCCGGTCTCGGGCCCAAGCGCGCGCAGACTATCGTAGATGTGCCGGATCTCAATTTCCAACTCGCGAATGGCTTCATTAGTTTCTCGAGACGGCGGGCTGTTGTGATATGCACGAAATCGCGCAGTCAATTCTTCGAGCCGCTTATCGAGTTGATCTCTTTGTGCGGAGGCGGCCTCCCATGGTTGGTCGAACGGTGTCAGCAAGTACACCGGTTCGCTATTCGGTCGCGGGCCCAGAACCGCTTTGATCTCCACTGGCTGATGATTCCTGATCGCCCGCAGCTTGATCGAGCGTCCCGCCGGCAGGGTTGAGAGCGTGGCTTTTAGATCGGCGGCTCCCGCAATATCAAAGTCATCCAGGCCGATAATCACGTCGTTTGGCACTATGCCGGCCTGAGCGGCGGCGCTTTGAGAAGTAACCTGTCGCACAATCACGCCCGCCCTGCGTTGCAGACCGAGAGGCGCGAAATCCGAGTCGGAAAGCTGGGTCAGGCTGTCCCCGGTCACCCCAAGCCACCCCGCCGGTACGTTGTCATTCTTCTCGATGACTCTCTTTGCAATCGTATCCCGGATGAAGTCGATCGGATAAAGGTAAGCCCGCCCGAAGCCCGCGTATTGGGCCATTCCGACAACCTGGTTTTCAGGAGTGACGACAACGCTGCTGTCGCACCTGGCAAGCAGGGACTCGGATAGCAGGGTCAACGCGCCGCGTGCTTTCGAGTACATGCTGTCGGCGGCGACATGACCTTCAGAGACCGTGATCGCCGGCGAAAGATAGACTCGCTCGGATGTGGACGTGGGGATAACGTCGGTGCTCAAGATCTTGACCGGCGCGCCGTTCAGCAGCCCGCTGACCGTAACCAGCCTCGGCATCGTTGATTTGAAGTACGCAACATCCAGAACGGCGAACCCGGTGGCTAAATCGATGCCGATCAGCTTGGCTTCGAGCGTCATTCCCTGATTGGTGCTGACGGAAAGCTTCTGGTCCTTATCCGCCAGATCGAGATTCGAAAGCCTCGTGACTACATGGCCCTGATCGTCCACCACCAATCCGGTAGTCACGTTGTAGATGTAACGCGGGGCGCTGCCGGCGACGCCGACTCGAAGGCTCGGCTGTTCGCGCATCAACGCGACCATCTTCTGAACGTCGATCGTATGAACGACGGATACCGCCCACGGGACGGCGACCTTTCCATCGCCTTGAGGTGGTTGGGGCGATTGCGCAAGCGCCGCCGATGAAAACATCAGAATCAGAATTGCCCTTATGCTGCTGCTCATGAAAGTGCTTCTGCTCATGAAAGTGCTTCTGCTCATGAAAGCCTGTTTTCCAAATCACATCGTCCCGCGTTTACGGATCTAGAAAGAAGTACCTGCGCTGCGTACCGCCCGTTGGCCTGCGCTTACATATAAGAGCGGCTGTGCGCCTACGCTAACGGTAGGCATAGGAACATCCATGTCTCCGTTACGACCACGAACCAAAACGACTCCGCCGTCTTCGGCTGTGAAATAGGCACCTGGCGCAGTCCGTCCGCGCGCCGCCACGTCCGTTCGTCCCGCTCTAACATTTTGCGGGTAGTATTGGCGCGGTTTTGACGCGGCGCCTGCGATCACGACCGGCGCCGCACCCCCGAGTGGAGGATTAGTTTGGAATGTTGGCGGCGCGGTGGGTGGCCCGGTTTGCGAGGCTGGCGGCACAGTTATCCGCGCTCTCGACTCCGTTGACTGGTTCGAGCGGTCCGAGAACAAACCGGCATATTGCGCGGCAAAGATCATCAGCGCTAAGCCGGCGGTTGCCGTTCCGAGCCGCATATAGCCCGGCGAGCTAAGCCACGCGAACACGCTTGGATTTTTTGCCTTCGCCAGCCGGGCTTTCAACATCGCGTCGAAATTCATTGGCGCTGTTACCCGGATTTCCGATGCCAACAATCCTCGAAGTTTCGCACGGTCATCGGCAAAGCGTTCGCAATCGACGCAGCCGCCGATGTGCTGGCTCGCCTCAAACGGAAGCAGGTCTGACTTATCGGCTTCGTCAATCAGTTTCTTGATGTAGTTACAACCCATCATTGGTTCACCCGTTGTTTGTGTTTCACATGTAGGCGCTCAACTTCTCCTTGAGAAGATTCCGCGCCCGGTTAATTCGCGACTTAACGGTTCCTTCCGACAGGCTCAACGTCTCGGCGATCTGGTCATAGCTCAACCCCTCGACGTCACGAAGCACAATCGCAGCTCTGTACTTCTGTGGCAGGGACGAGATCGCGCGAGCGACCGCGCTACGACGCTCGTTGGCGATCAAAGTTTCATCCTGGAGCATTTTCAAATCGGGCGGATCAAGCTCGATCGCTTCGCCCTCGTCATTGGTAAAAGGCGAGAACAGCGAAACCATTTTCCGCCGCTTGCGCCGGCGAAGCTCGCTGATCGCCAGATTTGTAGCGATCCGGTAGATGTAAGTAGAAAAGCTATAGTTCGCCTGATAACGCGATGCGCTCGTATATACCCTTATGAATGTCTCCTGTGCCAGTTCCACGGACCTGTCGTAATCGTCGAGCATTCGGTAAACGAAATTCGTAATCGGATTGCGGTATCGGCGCACTATCTCCTGAAACGCGACTTCATCGCCGTCGCGAATTGCGGCTAGCAGTTCGTGATCGCTTGCTGCTTCTACCGACCGGCTGCCGCTCAGTTCAATCGCTTGCGCCTGGTGAGTGACTGCTGCCATTCGGGCCGTGTCTTCCTCGTATCGATTATTCGCTCCCCATAATTATACCCGGTTTAATCACGTCCCAGTAAGCACAAAGTTCCCAATTGTTCGCGTTACGCACCATTAGGAGCAAGCCATGTTCATAGTTCGGCCGTCAGTTCCCGGCCCCGGGCGGATTGTCTCCGCCCTATGCCCTCGAGGAGAAACCTGCCATCGTCCGCGAACCGTCTAAGCGTCCCAACCGCGAAGGGCCGATCGCAAAGAAAACCCACACAAGAGTGGGACACTCCCCGGGAAGTTGCCAGTGAGCTAAAGATGGGAGTGGTGCGTGGTGCATTAGTGCGTGCCGGCAAGCTGTCCTCGGCGTCCTCAGCGTCCTCCGCGGTTTATCCTGGCTCGGTGCTGGGGAATCAACCGCAGAGGACGCTGAGGACGCCGAGGAACACCAGAAGTTGGGCGACCAACACGCTAATACCCACTACCAGGAAGATGCGTTGGTTGACAATCGAGTTACCAACTATATAATGAATATCTTTTGCGCACGGAGCTTTTCTTTGTGATCGCGACAGTACAGCTCTCGCAGCGCTCAGATCCGGGGATGAACGTAGCAGTAGCTAAGATAAGCGAGGACGAAGGGCTCAGTCTTCAATATGTCTACCCGGAAGGGGAACCCGCGCTTGCCGGGGAAGAGGCTAGCCTCATCGGCCGCTGCGAGTTGAATCTGCGGGCCTCCCGCGCGGGAGATGAGGTCGAACTGATTGGAAGCGTGAATGCGGTCGTACGATTTGAGTGCGACCGATGCCTGAGGCCGTTATCCGTTCCCGTCGAGCAATCGTTTGATCTTCTCTATGTGCCGCCCCTCAAGGCTGGCGATGAGAAAGAACTGGGCGCCGACGATCTTTCGATCGGCTTCTATCAGGGTGGAACGATTGATCTCGATGATGTGGTGCGCGAGCAGGTAGAACTTGCGTTGCCGATGACGCGCCTTTGCGCCGAACAGTGCCAGGGCCTGTGCCCGGACTGCGGCGCAAATTTGAATGAGGGCCAATGCGGCTGCGGACTCGACCGGGCGGATGAGCGGTGGGCTGCGCTTGGCGAATTGAAATCTAAACTGCACTGATAATCAGGAGTACGTGGAGATACACGGAGTACATAATGCCAAATCCAAAACGCAAACATTCCAAGTCGCGCACCGGCAAACGCAGGGCGCACGATCATCTTACGCCGGTTCTGTCCGGGAACTGTCCTCACTGTGGTGAGCCTCGCCTGCCGCACCGCGTGTGCCCGAAGTGCGGGTTCTATCGCGGTCGCGTGGTCATTGCAAAGAAAGAAGAAGAGTAAGCAAATTTCCGATTGCCGATTTGCGATTGCCGAATTCGCGGACGCAAAATCGAAATCGGGAATCGGCAATCGACAATCGGCAATCGGCAATTCCAGGCCCTTATGCTTAAGATCGCTGTGGACGCAATGGGTGGCGATTACGCTCCCGCAAGTGAAGTGGAAGGCGCCATTGAAGCGTCGCGGGACTTGGGCGTCGGGGTCATCCTGGTCGGGCGATCGGAACAAATTCAAGCCGAACTCGATAAGCATCGCAGGAGCCGGGCTCTCGGCGGTTCTCGACGGTCGTGGCGAAGTTCAAGCATCGAAATCGTTGATGCTACCGAGGTCATCACGATGGATGATCCGGTTGCGGTGGCAGTGCGCCGCAAGAAGAACAGCTCGATTCGTGTTGCTGCGAAGCTCGTGCGCGACGGGCACGCCCAGGCGCTTGTGAGCGCGGGCAACACCGGCGCGGTTATGATGACCTCGAAACTGGTTATCGGCGCGCTGCCGAAGGTCGATCGTCCCGCTCTCGCCGCAGTGCTTCCAACTCTCACCGGACATGGAACGGTCATCCTAGACGTAGGCGCTAATGCCGAATGCAAGCCGGCACACCTTTATGATTTCGCGGTGATGGGCTCGCTCTATTCCAGCGTTGTCGTAGGCGTGAGTAATCCGCGAGTCGGGTTGCTTTCAATCGGCGAGGAAGAGATCAAAGGCAACGACCTGACCAAGGAAGCCTTTAAGTTGCTGAAAGGCTCATCGCTCAATTTCGTGGGCAACGTAGAAGGGCGCGATATGTACACCGGTCAGGTTGACGTGGTGGTCTGCGACGGGTTCACCGGCAACGTGGCACTCAAGGTGAGTGAAGGCGTCTTCGAATTCATCATGCTGCTGCTCAAGCACGAGCTAAAAGCGTCGCTTCAGACCAAGGCCGGAGCAGTGCTCACGCGCCCGGCGTTTCAAAGGTTCAAAGAAAAGCTCGATTATGCTGAATACGGCGGGGCGCCGCTTTTGGGCATCCGGGGCGTTGCGGTCATATGTCACGGCCGGTCCAACGCAAAAGCCATTCGTAACGCGATCGCCGTCGCCCGCACCTATTGCATGGGCGAGGTCAACGGACGCATCGAAGCGCAGTTGGGTGAGGCAATCGTTGCGAGTCATGAGGGACATCGATGAAATGTCATTGGTCATTGGTCCTTAGTCATTGGTCATTGGTCCTTGGTCCTTGGTCATTGGTTGAAGCCGGAACGCTCACCAATGACTAGTGACCAATGACCAATGGCTAAGGACTAAGGACCAATGACCAATGACCAATGACTATGCGAACAGCTTTCTTATTTCCAGGGCAGGGCTCGCAGGAAGTTGGGATGGGCAAGGAGTTGGCCGAGTCGGAATCGGCCGCTCGTCGCGTGTTCGAGGAAGCCGATCGCGTGCTCGGCATTAGATTGGCGAGCCTGTGCTTCGAAGGACCCGAAGAGGAGCTGAGGTTGACCGTCAACACGCAGCCGGCGATTCTGGCTACGTCAATCGCCGCGCTCAGAGCTCTTGAATCGCGAGGAGCGCATCCCGATTTTGTTGCGGGCCACTCGCTCGGAGAGTATAGCGCTCTAGTGGCTGCGGGATCTTTGCAGTTCGAGGATGCGCTTCGGGCGGTGCGAAAACGCGGGTTGTATATGCAGGAAGCAGTGCCTCGGGGAGAAGGGGCGATGGCTGCGCTTCTCGGAATAAATATCGAGATCGTCGAGGCTCTTTGCGCGGAAGCTGCGGAACTCGGCGTGTGCGCCCCGGCGAACATCAACTCGCCGAATCAAACCGTAATCGCTGGCCATAGGTCTGCGGTAGAACGCGCAGTCGATCTGGCCAAAGCGAAGGGCGCGAAGCGCGCGGTGATGCTTGCGGTCAGCGCTCCGTTTCATTGCGAATTGATGAAACCCGCCGCCGAAAAGCTCGAGACAGTATTCAGGGAGACTGTCTTCTCGGACTTGAAAGTACCGCTCGTTACAAATGTCGATGCGGAAGTGACCACATCGGGCGCCGGAGCGCGCGACTCACTGCTTCGGCAGGTCGCGTCGCCGGTGCGCTGGAGTGCATCAATCACACGGCTGCTCGACGAAGGCGTTACCCGCTTTGTAGAAGTTGGACCCGGCAAGGTCCTGTCGGGGCTGGTTAGGCAGATCAGCCGCCAGTGTCAGATAATGAATGTAGAGGATATGCAGTCGCTCGACGCAACCGCGGCGGCTTTAGGACAATGAGGAGCAAAGTTCTTACGGTGAGCTTGGGCATTCCCGGTTCATCGGTCATAATCGATTTTGAACGTACACGGCGAGGTCCGACAAACTTCAGTTTGTCGCAGCTCGTTGATGAGCATTCAGAAGCTACGACAAACTGAGTTTGTCGGACATTTTCTCAGGAGGCTACCAAATGGCAGAAGGTTCTGTTGAGGAGAGAGTAAAAACGATAATCGTCGACGAGCTCGGCGTAGACGAAGGCGAAGTGACGCCCAACGCGCGCTTCATTGATGACCTCGGCGCTGACTCGCTGGATACGGTCGAACTTGTCATGAGGTTTGAGGAAGAGTTCAACATCGAGATCCCGGATGAGGACGCCGAAAAGATCCAGAGCGTTCGCGATGCGATCGATTACATCAGCAAGCATGCAAAACCGTAGTATTCGGGCGCCGGCTCAGGTTTGGAGGTAAGGTTTGAACCGTCGTGTTGTAATCACAGGCATGGGTCTCATCTGCGGCTCGGGTAATACCAAGGAAGAAGTGTGGTCTAACTTACTCGCGGGCCGCAGCGGCGTCGGTCCCGTCACCCGCTTTGACATTTCCGCGTTTCCAGTGCGCATCGCCAGCGAGGTCAAGGGCTTCGATCCCCTGAAGTTCATCGAGAAGAAAGAAGTCAAGAAGATGGACCCTTTCATTCATTATGCGGTCGCCGCTTCGCAGGAGGCGATGGATGATTCGGGGCTGCGAGTGACCGATGAGAATTCCACGCGGTTTGGGACCTACATCGGCTCGGGGATCGGTGGATTCGGAGTAATCGAGCGCGAACACGAGAAGTACCTGAAGGGCGGGCCGGGCAAAATATCGCCTTTTTTTATTCCGGCCGCGATAGTCAACCTGGCGGCCGGACAGGTGTCGATTCGCTTTGGGCTGAAGGGGCCGAACTCGGCGACCTGTACGGCGTGTTCGACTGGCGCTCACGCAGTCGGCGACAGCTTCAAGATCATCCAGCGTGGAGACGCGGACGCCATGGTGTGCGGCGGCGCTGAAGCCGCTATTACTCCCATGGGCGTGGGCGGATTCGCCGCGATGCGGGCGCTCTCGACCCGCAACGAAGATCCGGAGCACGCAAGCCGGCCCTTTGATGCGGATCGCGACGGGTTCGTGATCGGGGAGGGCGCGGGTGTGCTGGTCCTAGAGGAACTCGGCCACGCGCTGGCCCGTGGCGCAAAGATCTATGCCGAGATGGCCGGGTACGGAATGTCGAGTGATGCGTTTCACATTACACAGCCTTCGGAAAACGGCGACGGCGCCGTTCGTGTAATGACAAACGCGATAAAGGACGCCGGCGTCGAGCCGCAGGATATCGATTACATCAACGCTCACGGGACGTCGACTTTTTATAACGACAAGCTGGAGACGATGGCAATAAAGCGCGTGTTCGGCGACTCGGCATACGCGATTCCGGTAAGTTCTACGAAGTCGATGATGGGGCACTTGCTGGGCGCAGCCGGAGGCGTCGAGGCAGGCATAATCGCGCTGGCGCTGCGTGACCAGATCGTCCCGCCGACGGCGAACTATGAGAAGCCTGATCCCGAGTGTGATCTGGATTATGTACCCAATGTCTCGCGGCGGCGGCCGATGCGATACGCGCTGTCGAACTCATTCGGGTTCGGTGGAACTAACGCGGCGGTCCTGATGAAGCGCTATGATGGCGACTGAGAACCTCGAGCCTCGTCCAGGTTCGAAGGGCTTATGATGAGGGGATTATGCAATGAGCAACCAAATAAGTGAGGCTGTTGAACAGTTTTCAAGCGAGCCTTCCCCTGAGGACTACATCTACGATCTCGCGCGGAGCGCCGCCAAGGGTGACGAAGCAGCTTTGGAAGGACTTCTCGCTGATCGTCATTTCACAATGGTTGTAAGGTCATTGTGCTTGGCGGTAGTTAGACATTCCGCAAAAGGTTCTTACCAAGATGCTCGGGACCTGGAGCAGTCTGTGTATATTCAGGTTTGGCGCAGACTGCCGAGTAGTCTGGAATTTACAGACCGTCGGACTTTCTATTCTTGGTTACATCAGATCGCCTTCCACTCATATCTGGATACAGAGAGAAGTCTGCGCAGCATGCGCGACACCGAAACCGTTGTTGCGGAACGAGACCTGGTTACTTCTGAGAATCAAACTATTAACGTAGCCTTGGAGGAAGCGATTAGCGAACTGGACTTTAGGTCACGAATCGTACTTGGAAAGTGGGCTGCAGGAGTAAGCGCGGAAGAAATTGCTCGGGAACTGGGTGTCTCTGTGAAAACGGTTTACAGAACGATAAACAAGATTCAAAAGTCGCTTGCTGCCCGAATAGAGCATCCAATTCCGTCGGTTGACTGGGATGCCTTGTTGAAAAAGATCGTTGAATCTCAAGAGATCGAGACGATCTTCGATGAGTCGTTGGCCGAAATCGAGGAGATAAGAAGCCGTATGCAGCAGGTGCAGTCGGATATTGACCAGCAAAAAGCGACCACTCGAAGCATGATTGCAGAACTAGGATTCGCGTGACCTATGTGGGACAAGATATGGACACTGCTCCAAACTGTCATCACCCTTGCGAGAGACTTAGAACAAACCCGTAACGACGTTAAAGATATCCGGCGGGACATTGTGCAACTCACGTTGGCAGTTCAACACCTTAATAACGAGATACAACTCGCTAAACGGGAAGATGCGAGCGAGCGCGAGAAGATGGCTATGCAGTTGCAGATCGAGTTTCTGAAATTTGAGAAGCGCTTGCCAGGTCCTGATTCCCGTCCTAAGACCAACATCGAGGAAGGGTGAACTAACCGTCGGCGAACAAATACCAGGCTCCGGTTCACCGCAACGGTCTATCGCTGGAACAGTGCATTCGACGGCAGGAAGTCAGGGCCCGCCGTTTAGATCTTAAATAAGGGACTAGTATGAATATAGTCGTCTGTTTGAAACAGGTGCCGAAGAAGGATTCGATTTTGCGAATCGGCGCCGATGGTAAGTGGATCGACGAGCGCGATATAAGCTACGAGATGAGCGAGGCCGACGCATACGCGCTCGAAGAAGCACTCCGCCAAAAAGAGAAGCACGGCGGCGAAGTAGTCGTGGTCTCGCTCGGCCCGGAGCGCGCCCGGCAATCCATCAAAGAAGCGCTCGCAAAAGGCGCGGACAGGGCTATTCATTTGTTCGACTCGGTCTTCGATACAGCCACTGATTCGGCCGCGGTCGCGCGCGCGATTTCGGCTGCCTTAAAAGATGAGAAGTACGATCTGATCCTGACGGGCCTGCAATCAGACGACTACGGCTTCGCGCAAGTCGGATTGATAGTGGCTGAACAGTTGGCGCTGCCGAGCGCGACCATCGTGATGGAAGTGCAACCCGAAGAAGGCGCCGTTCGCGTGAAACGAGAGCTCGAGAGCGGTTGGTTTCAATGGGTTCGACTTCCGATGCCGGCGCTGCTGACGATTCAATCGGGGATCAATCAGCTTCGATATGCGACGCTGAAAGGAATCATGGCGGCGAAGAAAAAAGAGATTCGCGAGGTCAAAGCAGCCGACCTCGGGTTGAGCGCTGACCAGTTGAAGCCGGCGCAGGTAATCGAACGCGCCTATCTGCCCGAGAAGACCAAGCGCACAGAGTTTATCGAAGGCAAACCCGCCGAAGCCGCCGCAAAGCTGGTCGAGAAACTGCGTTTCGACGCAAGAGTGATTTGATTTTCGATTTGCGATTGCCGATTTCCGATTGACCCGAAATCGGCAATCGCAAATCGCCAATCGGCAATCTCTTTGGGGAGAACTGATGAGCCAGGGAATACTTCTTTTCATAGAACAGCGTGACGGGGTGCTCAATCGCACCTCGTTTGAAGCAATGGTAGCGGCGCAGGGCATCGCTTCGGCCACGGGGGAAAAACTATCGGCGGCCGTGCTTGGGAAAGCTATCGACGCTGTCGCGGCTGAAGTTGCTGCCAAGAAGGTCGACGCCGTTCACACCGTAGAAGATGACAAGCTCTCGGAGTACACGCCCGACGGTTACGTCGCGGCGCTCAAGCAAGTGGTCGCGAAGCTCGATCCGCGATTTGTCATCCTCAGCCATACCTACCAGGTCCGGGACTTTGCGCCCAGGCTCGCGGCGTCGCTTGGGAAAACCTTCGTCACCGATTGCGTCGGCTTCAGGGTCGAAGGAAATGAAGTCGCGTTCACGCGGCAGATCTTTCAGGGCAAGATCAACACCGACGTGCGAGTGGTCGCCGAGCCTCCAATTCTCGCCTCGTTTCAGGCGGGCGCTTATCGAGCGGATAAGGCGGAGGCCGGTGACTCGCCGGCGCCGATCGCGGCGTTTGCAATCGATCTTACCGATGTTCAGATCCGAACCCAGCTCGAGCCGAAATTCCAGGAAGCAAAACAGGCGGTCGACCTGAGCCAGGCGCCGCTGATCGTTGCGGTCGGCCGCGGAATAAAGAGCCAGGAAAACATCGAGATGGTTCAGAAGCTCGCCCAAGCAATGGGTGCGGAGATTGCCGCCTCGCGTCCAATTTGCGACAACGAGTGGCTGCCGATGGATCGGCAGATCGGCAGCTCGGGGCAGACAGTCTCGCCGAAATTGTACCTGGCCGTTGGTATCTCGGGAGCGATTCAGCATGTCGTCGGGATGAAGAACTCGCAGACGATTGTCGCCATCAACAAGGACGGCGAGGCGCCGATCTTCGACATCGCGGATTATGGAATCGTGGGCGATCTCTTCGACATTGTTCCGGCGCTGACTGCCGAAATAAACCGAATCAAGAATGAAGGATCTTAGCGGAATAGACCACGGATTGGACGGATTCGACGGATGTTCACGGATCTGATCCGTGCTAGTCAAATCCGCCAATCGGTGGATCATCCCTGACGCAAGCTATGACGATCGAACGCGAAACGCTCGAGATGGACGTCCTGCTCGTAGGAGCGGGGCCGGCGAATCTCGCGTGCGCGCTACAACTCAGCAAACTAATTGCTGCGCACAATGAACGCGCTGGACAATCGGGCTCAAAGCAGCTTGATGAGGTAAATATTGCGGTCATCGAAAAGGCCGCCGAGATCGGGGCCCATCAACTGTCAGGCGCCGTGCTTGACCCGATCAGCCTACGCGAGCTTATTCCCGATTTCGAAAAAGAAGGAGCGCCGCTCGAAGCGCCGGTCGGCGAAGAGCACGTCTACTTTCTTACAGAACGCGGCAAGATACCGTTGCCAATACTCCCGCCGCCGCTTCGCAATCATGGAAACTTTGTCGTCTCGCTCAATAAGCTGACGAGATGGCTCGGCGAGAAATGCGAAGCCGCAGGCGTAAACATTTTCCCTGAGTTCCCGGGCGCGGAGATGCTCTACGATGGCGACGCCGTTATCGGCGTTCGCACCGGCGACAAGGGCATCGACAAGACAGGAAAGCCGAAGCCGAACTTTGAACCCGGCGTCGATATTACCGCGAAAGTTACCGTGCTCGGCGAAGGGGTTCGCGGCTCGCTGGCGAAGCAATTGATCAACCGGTTGAAGCTCGACTCGGGCGGCGATCCGCAGGTCTACTCCGTAGGCATTAAAGAGCTTTGGGAGATGCCCGACGATCGCTTCGCTCCAGGCTCGGTGATTCACACGATGGGATGGCCGCTGGACTCGCACACATTCGGTGGGTCGTGGGTTTACGGCATGCGCGATCGTCTTATCGATATCGGTCTTGCGGTAGGGCTGGACTACCGGGACCCGCGCATCGATCCTCATCATGAATTCCAGCTCTTCAAGACTCATCCGCTGATAAAAGAGTTGCTGTCCGGCGGCAAGTTGATTCGTTACGGCGCGAAGGCGATGCCGGTGGGTGGATGGTATACGATGCCTCAGTTGACGTCTGATGGCGTTATGATCATTGGCGACTCCGCGGGCATGCTCAACGGCGAGCGCTTGAAGGGCATTCACACCGCGATCAAGGCGGGAATGCTGGCCGCGGAGACGATAATGGATGCCTTGATCAGGAGTGACTTCAGCCGCAGTACGCTTGGAGTGTTTGATAAGAAGCTCAGAGACAGCTATGTCGGTAGCGAGCTTTACAAGGCTCGCAACTTCCACCAGGCATTCGATCGCGGCCGGATGTTTGGGCTTATCACCGAAGGTGTGTCGGTCCTCACAGGCGGACGCCTTCCGTCGAGACTTCCGATCAAGGCCGGCCACAAGCATCTGCAGAAGCTGACGGGCTCGGACAATGACAGTCGTGACAATGGCGACAATCGTTACGCCGGTCTGAAATACGACGATAAGCTCACGTTCGATAAGCTCACCGACGTCTATTACTCGGCTACTCATCACGACGAGGACCAACCCGCGCACCTCAAGGTGGCCGACTTAAACATTTGCATAGATCAGTGCGCCAGCGAATTCGGGAATCCGTGCCAGAATTTTTGCCCCGCGAATGTCTATGAGATGGTCGAGGCGGGAGACGGAAAGCGGCGGCTTCAAATCAATTTTTCCAATTGCGTACACTGCAAGACCTGCGACATCATGGACCCGTATCAGATTATCGATTGGGTCCCGCCCGAGGGCGGAGGTGGTCCAAACTACCGAAATATGTGAGCGTCGAACTCGTGTGAAGGGACCCGCGTGAGCGGGCCGCCGCCAGTCGCCGCACCTCGCCGGGTCCCGAATCCTCCGGCCAGACAGCCTTACACAAGCGATGTCGAGCCTGACTCTCTGACTCGTCACAATAGGAGCACCGAGCGAGTCCTTCGAGATAAGAGGCGCCGCCCAGCGTGCCGAAGAATCAGTTAACAACCCAGGCGGGACAGTCAATTAAATGTAGGAAAACGTACAAAGTAAAGCCGAAAACTCTTGACACTCAAATGGATGTTATGATACTTTCGCGCGCGGTATCTGGGATTACAAACAGAATCACTGTTGATGATTTCAGGGTGTAGATTGTTCTGTGGCCGGGCGTCCTGATTCGGCCCTTTCTTGTGCGTTCCTTGCTTTATCGCATTACCTCGCTGTAAACCGAGCCCCCTTTTTCGTGTTCGGTTGCCTGTTGGTGTCTAGAAAGAAGCGGAGCTATGTCGACAGCCTGCAGCAGGTTAGCGATGCTGCTCTGGCTGGCCGATGGAGTTCTGCTCTCAGTTGCGAAAGTGCCTGGCCGAACGGCTAACAATAGTGGACTGGATACCGGTCTGTTCACTCATTTGAGCGCGGTCGATCGGTGAGCCTGGAGCGAGGCGCATTAGTAATAGTGTGTCCGAGCGCGCCGAACGGACTGAGCGCTGCGACCGCGCTCGCGAAATCAGAGTAGCTTTCCACACAAAGGAGGATCTGCCATGTCTGGACCCCAGGACAAGAAGAGGAAGCCAAAGAAAACCAAAGCGGAGTTCGAACTCAGTCGGAGAACGATGCTCAAGCTCACCGCCGCAGCGGGAGCCGGCACGGTTTTGTCCCCGATGATTCTAACGTCGAGGAAATCGACGGTATTGGCTGACGGAACGGTGACTGAGCCTTTTTTGTGTCCGGCAACACCGGTTCCGCAGAGTCCGCCGCACACGCCGTTTGTTGACGACTTGCCGATTCCATCGCCGGCGTTCCCACAACTCTTGAGTCCTGCGCCGACCGAAGCCGCCAATATTGCTAATGGCGAGGCGGCCCGTGATCCCCATCAGCGTTGGGCGGAATTCACTCCCGCGGTTACGTACCAACTGGAGGCGAAAGCCGGGACCCATCAATTCCACCGTGACTACCTGCCTTCGTATATCTGGGGTTTCAACGGTCAGTACCCGGCTCCAACGATCCTCAACGCCTACGGCATCCCGTCGCTCGTGCGATTCAAGAACAGCTTGCCCACGACTACTTCGAGTTTCGGCACGAACACGACTACTGTCCACCTGCACAACGGGCATACGGGGTCAGAAAGCGATGGTTTCGCCGGCGACTTCTTCGCCACCGGATTGTTCAAGGACAATCATTACGCCAATGCCTACGCTGGAATTGACGCCTTCGGAGGATTCCCGAAAGGCGATTCACGCGAAGGGCAGTACACCATGTGGTTTCACGATCACATGATGGCCGAGACTGCGAACAACAACTACCTGGGCATGAACGGGGCGTATTTTTTGTACGACGACAAGTGTCCGCCGTGGGAGTTCAACACGCCGGGATCGATTCGGCTCCCTGCCTACTTCGGCGTCACCGATATCCCGTTGGTTCTCGCGTTCAAGAGATTCTGTGCCACCGATACCGTTCGCGGACGCACTGAGATGTTTCAGGTAGTCAATGCAGCGGCTCCTGGGACAGACAAATTCACAGTCAATGGCAAGATTCAGCCAAAACTGTCCGTCAGGCGCCGCAAATACCGGTTCCGTCTGATAAACACCGGAGTGGTATTGAATTGGAATTTCAGCCTTCACGGTCCCGACGGCGCGCAAAAAACCATGACGGTCGTCGCAGCGGACGGCAATCTCCTGCGCACTCCCGCGGACGTCAGCGCCACCAGCATTCCCAATACGCTCGAGGTGCATGTGGCGTCGCGCATGGACGTGGTTATCGACTTCAGCCAGTTCTCGGTCGGCCAGTCGGTCTACCTGAAAGAGAACACCCAGACCGCGCAGTTCGTCGCTACGCCGACCCCGCCTGATCCGGCGCCGGGAGTACCGATCGGCACCGTCGTGATGCGGTTCGACGTCGTCGGGAACACCATCATCCCTGATTCGCCTCCCATTCCGAGCACGCTGACCGAGCTACCTCCAATTCCGCCCGCGGCCCCGGGAGTTGATCCGTTCGAGTGGGGTTTCCGGTTCATTCCGGGTCAAGCCGACGGAAACAATTTCCGTGTCTCTCACTCGGCCGTAGCGGAGAATAATGCAAATCACACAGCGACGTTTCTGCCGTTCGATCCATTCCGTGTAGACCACGCGGTGCTCAAAGGCTCAACGGAGGAATGGATCATCAGAAACGACACCCTTGCTGGAAACTGGCTCCACCCGGTGCACATCCACCTGGAAGAAGGCCGGATACTGGAGCGAACCGTGTGCACCGTTCCCAGCGCGACCGGATGCTTGCCGGCAAACAGGACTCCGGTCACGATGCCCCCATGGGAGGACGGCAACAACGCGCGACGCGATGTTTACCCCGTCCCCGGCCAGCACAGGTTGAGAATCAGATTGGCGTTCAGGGACTTTGTTGGGCGATATCTGATCCACTGTCACAACATGAATCACGAAGACGCCTTCATGATGGTGCGGTGGGATGTTGTCGAGAGCATGGCTGAATTGCGCAAGCGCAGAGAGCAAATCAACGCGGAACGCGTAGCCAGGGGTGACGCGCCGCTTTATCGAAAGGAGGACCTGGGCTAATGAAAAGAAGAGCATTTTTCGCTAAGCTCGCAATCGACAAGCCGTCGGGTGAGCTACGTGCGCCGGTGCAGGGCGTGCCGCACGTAGCATCGCCTGGGCCCATGTTCTTCACCAACGCCCTTCTTCGCACGCATGAGAACAAGGAAGTCCGCTTCTACGATGACCTGATCAGCGGCAAGCAGGTTTTGATGAATCTGATGTACGCCACTTGCGAGGGGGCTTGTCCGCTAGTCACCTCAAATCTGGTCAAGGTTCACGAAGCCCTGAAAGCTCGGATGGGTAAGGACCTGTTCATGTACTCGATGACCGTTAAGCCGGAAGAAGACGACCCGGCGGCCCTCAAGAGTTTTGCGCAGATGCACCGCGCTTTGCGGCCGGGGTGGACGTTCCTGACCGGTGATCCGTATGACATCGAAACCATCCGCTTCAAGCTTTTCGGTATGAACCACATAGCGATCGATACGAACATCTACGGTCACACGTCGTTCCTGCTTATCTTCAACGACGCTACTAACCGCGCGCTTCACGTCGATCCGATGGCAAGCATGTCTACGGTGCTTCGGAAGATCTCCTGGGCCGACCCTCCCAAGACGCGCGAGCAGATTATGGAGGAGAACAGGAAACTTCAGGAGCAGATCGACAAAGAACGCAGAATGTTCGGCTACCGAATGAACGCTTGACGAGGGGCTTGGGCCTAAAGGTCCGAAACGCCCTGGCTATCAACTGTGTCCGGTCGATTTGAAGCTAAGAATAGGAGTTGCCGAAAGGCGGCTTCTATTCTTAGCCAATTGATTCAGCCTCAATCAAGGAGAGTTCCATGAGACGATCGGCCATTGTTTTCGCATCGATCATTTTCGCATCGATTCTGGTCTGCCTAGCTACAGCCCCCGCGGCATTAGGCCAGAAGGGTTGCGAGTTGAATATGGTCGGGACGTGGAAGGCTGAGCAGTCCGCCGAAACAACCTCGGTCGTTTATCGTTTTTCGCCGGACACAAAAGTGACGGTGCTGTCGGCGTCGAACCAGAGCTCGGAGTTGCGAGAGATCGCCAGCGCTGGCTACACGCTGGATGACCCCAAAGCGCCGAAGGTCATACTTGTGAAGGCAGAGAAGGCAGGGGGAGGTTTCACACAGGGCATAACCTCGCTGGAGATCATCTCGTACGACGACACATCGCTGACTTTCCTAAAGCCAGGCTCCGCGCCGGCGCGATGGGTCCGAGTGGACTCTTACAAATATTTCATCTCACTGGCCGGCCGCATTGGAACGTTTTATGACGGTAGCGGACCAACATTTCCGATGTTGATCAAGACTGACGGACATCAGACTCAAATAGACGCGGTGGGCACGTACGAAGTTCGCGGCTATTGGGCTTTTGGCACGATCCCCCCGGACACCTACAACCAGTTTCTAAAAGGGCCCGGCAAAGATTCGGACGTGATGCTGCGACTTGAAATCACGGCGGCCCAATACGAGAGAGGATTGAAGATTGTGAAGACCTGGGAAAGACGCGCCCGCAATAACGAACTCTTATATCCGGACGTTACGATGGACAATATCCTGCTGGCTAAGCAGGTGACCGAGAGCCTCAATCAATGCGCGGAAAAGTTCAAGCTGTACAAGCTGGACTGGAGCATGGAGGATCGTATCTCGTCTTCGTCGCCGCGGGATGACAACCCGATATCACGGATTCCTTTCCTGTATTTCAAAGAATTGAAGCGGCTGAACCAATCGCTTCACGTTTCGGATGAGACATTTTTCTTGCAGGCGGGGCCGATCCAAAAGCAAGCCGGCCGGTGAGTCATGGTTGAGAAGTCGAACGAATCACAGGAGCGTGTATTCTGAGGATGAAACGAGCATTACTTTTCAATTCACTGGTGTTCGCTCTAACGGCGGCTGTAGTTTTCGCCTCCAGTCAACGCGACACCTTCAGGGTTTGCCCGTTCAACATCCATGGTTTGTGGAGATCAGATGCATCAACCGAAATGACTGGTATGTTTTTTAGCTTCTCGGCAGAAGGGCATGTCACGCTTATGGGCTACACCCCCGGCGTTCTTCCGCAGGACTTCGAGGTGATTACGTCAGTGAACTATAAGCTGGACCAGCCGGCGGCTCCCAAACAAATCGAGTTCACTACGCCACGCGGGAATGATGTGTTTCCAACGGGCTTCACCTCGTGGAAGATAGTTCGGTATGATGACGATACTTTCACGACGCTGGATCCTGTGTCGGGACAGCAGACACACTGGGTCAGGGAGCAGACTCACCGGTACTTCCTCACCTTCGCGGCCCGGAGCGGACCGCACTCGCAAGGTGGACCCGCATTCGCCATGTGGACGGTGATGGATGGACGCCAGACAAAAACCGAAGCGCTTGGCATTCAAATCAAGAAGGACGAGGCGGGAACGAATGTCTCGACCTTTGGTCCAATCCCGGCGGAGATATACGACCGGATCATAGAAGAAAGCGAAGACGACAAGAAGACCAGCAATCATGCGGAGAGCGTGCTTGTGCGCTTTGAGTTGACCGAGGCTGAGTTTGATACAACCCATGAGACTTATCGGATATGGGAGAACTATGTCACGAGTCACAAACTTCCGTACTCGGATCCTTATATGAATGTAACGGAGTTCGTGGCCAGAGCGGTCGAAGGTCTCAATCAATGCGGTGACAAGATCAAGATGAACCGGCCGACCCGGAGCGAACGCGACGAGATCGTCGCAAAACTCACACCTCCGCGGCAACCGTTGGAGTACATGAGAATAATGAGAAAAAAAAACGAGGAGCGCCACGTTACAAACTCAATGTATCCCTGGGTGTGGCGGCCGCTCATACAGCAGCCTGAACACTGAAGCTATCTTGCTCATCCGTTAGTACTGCCTTGATTCAGCAGTACTGCAGGAACAATGACCTCTAGCCTTTAAGGAGAAACAGCATGAGCGATACTACTGCGACCAAAATAAACGCGAGCGGCAAAACAGGTGCGACTTGCACGGTTTCCGGCCCGTACAAGAGCTCCCGGAACACCTCTATCGTGGTGTACTTCAAGAGGGGGGACAAGTTCAGTGCTGACCCGGTTGACGGAAGAGACACCACCTGGACGTTGTAGTGATATGTCAGCCTGGCTTTGCGGGCTTGGGTCATCTTACACCAGTCTGCTTGCGGGATGAATGGGTCCAATCCTGTTGGTCTGACTCGCTGCATGCTCAGTTGGTCAGCCGTTGCTCATACGCCGAACCTCGCATCGCATTCGCGGCGGGTCTTGACTGTCGCGATCCCACCACTTACCCGCGTGATTCGTCCACGTAGTGACGAATTTATTCGTTTCTGAGAATCACGACGAATAAATTCGCTACTACGTGGGCGTTACCCGTTGCTAAGGCCGCTTTTAATTACACCACTTTTCAGTTGCGCGCACTGTAGGACCTGCGACATCATAGATCGTCATTAAATCGCATACTGGGTTCGCACGGAGGGCTTAGGTTGTCCAAAGTATAGACCCCGCGGATCGCGGCCGGAATGATTAGGCCATCAAAAACTCGGCTGCTATTCTTCACGAAGAAGGAAGTATGAAAAAGTTATTACCGATACTCATCATCGCGGTTCTTGTTCTCGGTTTCGTGTTCGTGAAGGTTTGGGCCACGAAAGGTGATCAACAGAAAGCCGCGGACGCCGCAGCAACCGATTCACAATCGAAGACGCCCGAGAAGAAGGACGCCGATTGCGGCTGTGACAAGGCTCCGCCGGATGTGTTCGCCACCGTAAACGGCGTCAAGATCGCGAGCAAAGACGTGGACGAGCCGATCAAGGATCGCATTCAGGAACTTCAGAACCAGGTAATCGAAGCGAGAAAGGCCCAACTCGATTTCGAAATCAATTCGCGGCTGCTCGAAGGCGAAGCTCGAAGGCTCGGCATTTCGCCGCAAAAGCTGCTCGAGCGCGAAGTCCCGCAAAGGGTCATCGCTCCGACCGAGGCCGACGCCCGCGCGTTCTACGATGAAAACAAGAAGAACATTGACGCCGAGTTCAAGGACGCCAAGAGTCAGATATTGGGGTTTCTCCTGAACCAGCGACGAGCAGACGAGGCGAAGAAGTTCGCCGAGCGGCTGCGCTTGTCCGCAAAAGTCGAGGTGCTTACCGACAACGTTACGCCACCGGAAACGGAAGCCGATCGCGCCCGGGTGTTCGCCGTCGTGAACGGCATACGTGTGACTTCGGGCGACATTGAGGAGGCAATAAAGCCTACGGTATTCAGCATTCAGGAACAGCTCTACGATTTGCGCAAGAAAGGCCTGGACGTCAAGATCAACGATTTGCTTCTGGATGAGGCGGCGAAGAAAAAGAATGTGACCAGCGATGCTCTGTTCGACGCCGAGATTCTGCCTCGCGTCAAGCCGGTTACCGAGAAGGAAATCCGAAAGTTCTACGATGAGAACCAGGAAAAGATAAACGCCGCATACGACCAGGTGCGCGGACAGATCCTTCAGATGTTGCAAAACCGCGAGCAGGGGAACGCCGCCGCGGCCTATGCGGAAGAGTTAAGAAAGAACGCCGCGCTGGAGATCTTCCTCAGACCGCCTGACCCGCCGGTGATAAGCATCTCAATTGATGATCGGCCGTGGATCGGCGGAGCGAAAGCGCCGGTCACGATAGTTGAGTTCACCGATTTCGAATGTCCGAGCTGCGCAAGTACTCAGCCGGTGATCGAGAACCTGGTGAAAGAATACGGCGACAAGGTAAAGCTCGTGGCCCATAGCTTCCCGCTTGAACAGCACAAACATGCTTTCAAAGCGGCAGAGGCCGCCGAGGCCGCGCGAGAACAGGGCAAGTATTGGGAGTACACGCTGATCCTGTTCAAGTTTCAAAAGGAACTCGAAGTCGAAAAACTCAAGACGTACGCGGGAATGTTGGGATTGGATCGAAAGAAGTTTGACGAGGCGCTGGATTCCGGAAAGTTCGTGGACGCCGTAAAGCAGGAGTTGAGCATCGGCGACAGGATAGGAGTGGCGTCGACTCCGAGCATATTCATCAACGGCAAGCGAATTCGAGAGAGGACCCGAGAAGGCCTGAAAGCGGCCATAGAAGCCGCTTTGAAGGATACCGCCAAAAAATAAGGCCGAAGAATTCAATCATAAGCCCTTTCCATTTCTTCTAGCAGGTTGCTGAAAAAGGCAATCGACCACCCTCACCGCGGATTCGTGATAATCCCACCAACGCAGTTGGTGGTTTCTTCATACTCGGCCTACGAAGGCGATCCGCAGGCGGATTTGAACCCCACCAACTGCGAGACTGTGTGAAAATGCAATGTTCGTAGTCCGGCCTTCAGGCGGAAGTTCGTATCTGTATTTACGCCGGATTACGAACTTCCGCCTGAAGGCCGGACTACGAACTTTTCACACAGTCTATGCGTTGGTGGGATTGCGCCTGAATACTTGTGTCTCATCGCCTTTTTCAGCAACCTGCTAGGCGCGAACATTAGCCGGGTGGCGATGGAGTCTGCAGTTGGGCGCGGAGATCCTGAACGTCCTTGCTGACCCTGGCGTAATCGGGTGCGTTCGGCTGAAGCTGCAGATAGAGACTAAGCTCATCGACCGCTTCTCGTAGCCGGCCCTTGCCTTTGTAAGCGTAAGCGAGGAACTTGTGAGCGTCCACGATCTGGGGTTGATGCTCTATCGTTGTCTTCAGGTACGGTATGCCGTCGTCGAAGTCGCCCCTCTTGACCAGCGTACCTCCGAGGTGAAAGCTGACCATCGCGTTGCTCGGGTCGAGCATCAGACCGCGTTGAAGGCAAGCCAGCGCGCGATCGTAGTTCTTCAGCCCGGTCTCAAACGTATAAATCTGCCCCATCGTATCCCACAACGACGATACCTCGGGTGTGAGCTTTATTCCCTGTTCGCAGAGTGCGAGGGCGCGGTCCAGAGAAGAACGATCCGCGCCGTTCGGGTTTACCGAAGCCTGATACTGGTAAATCAACACATAATCTGCCGCAAGATTGCCTATCACTATCGGGTTGTCGGATTTCAGTTTCAGGTATTCCTCCAACTGTTCTGCCGACTTTGAAAACTGATTAAAATTGATGAGCTTGTGACCGAGGACGAAGTGCGAGATTGGCTGGTCGGGTGCTGTTTCTACTCCATGGAACCAGACAGTCATATCGTCCTTCCAGGCCGTATTCTGGGCGACGCTCTTGCCCGCGAGCAAAAGAACGAGAACCGCTACTATGGCAACCCGCGCAGTGCGGCGGCTTACAAATCGCAGCCACTCTTCCACGGGAATCTTCGAGAGGCCCATCGCGACGAGCAACGAAAAACCGATCGATGGAATGTATACATAGCGCTCCTGCACCAGGAAGTCTTCGCTGAATGCGCTCAGGTTCATTACCGGTAGCAGGTTGATCGCAAACCACAGAATAGCGAAGCGCGCCAGCATCGAATGCCGCAAGCGCCACAATGGGATAACCAGCAGAACCAATCCGGCAAGCGGCAAAAGGAACCGAATGTCCGCTGGGCTCTTGACCATTTGAGTCGCGTGAAACAGCGATAGATCCAGCGGCAACATCAGAAGCCCGAGGTATTTCCAGATTGCAAGCGGAATTGTCAGCGCGATCTGATAAGCCGGATACCTCATGTACTCGTTGTTGTTGAGCGCAAACCCAAGAGCAAAATACCGTGCTATGAAATAGAGTCCCGACAGGAAAAGATATGGCGCCGGGTAGGCCAATGCGGGTTTGATCCTTTCATACAGACTCTTATCCTGATTGACGACGAACACCTCGTAGGCCGCGATGAAAATGGGCAGCGCTACCGCCGGCTCCTTTGTGAATGTTCCTAACAAGAATAAGCCAAGCGACGCTAATAACAACTTCGCCAATCTCTCTTCGCGAAACCGCAGATAAAAGTAGAACGAGGAAAGCACGAAGATCGCGAGCAACGGATCAGTCAACCCGCTTATCCACGCTACGGATTCGCTGCGCATGGGGTGCACCGCGAAGAGCACGGACGCTATTGCCGACACTCGAATATCCTTTGTGATTCGCTCCAGGATAAGAAAGACCAGATACACTACCGTCAGGTGCAGGCCTATGTTAAAGAGATGCCAGCCAAAAGCCGATGCACCAAACAACTTCCACATGATCATGAGGTAGATAACGAAGATCGGGCGGTAGTACGGGGTGGACGGTTTGTTTTGCTTGTTTGGGTCCTTGTCCTGCTGAACTCGCCAGTACCAGGTCTCAGTCACCATCGCCTTAGGCAGATTTCTAAAATCACGGATGAACTCATTCTGTAGTATCTGGGTTGTGTCGTCGTATGCGAACGCATTGAACAGCGAATTGGCGAACGTCAGGAAAGTGACGACAAGGATTAAACCCAGAATCCAGTTGCGTGGAGTCGCTAAACCAAAGGCCGTACCGGCTGCAATGTGCTGCTGCGGCTTGCGCAGCTCGCGTGAGCGTTTTTTTCGAGCCAATTGAAGTCCCGTTACCTTTCGACGTGGATTGAACCAGCCCCCTCAAACATGCGGTTCAATCAGGAAATTCGGAAAAGAAATCCTATGCTGCGTCGCATGACAGTGTCAATCAGGGTACGAACTTCGCCGTTCACACAGGCTCGTCAGAGGTTCGAACGTGAGCTTCCAGTTCGCACGGCGTAATGATATCTTGGTGACCAGTGACTGGAGCGGCGTAATCTGAGGAAGCGAAGGCCCCCGGCGACTGTGCCAATCCAGTTCGAATCGCGCAGGGCTTTAGCGATCGCGAAAATGGGATGGGCGGTGATTTGCCGTCAAGAGACCTGGCCGTACAAACACAAAGCATCTCAGGTTGCCAAATAAATGAACATTACAGAATACGCCGAGATGTATAAGCTCGAGAGCTTCTACTGGTGGTTCGTAGCTCGCAGGGATCTGCTCGAGTCGTTCGTCAGAGAAATCGTAAAAGGGTTTGATCATCCAAAGCTGCTCGACGTCGGCTGCGGCACGGGCATCAATTTTTCAGTGTTGTCGAAATGTGGCGAGACCTTCAGCAGTGATGCTTCGGAGGAGGCGCTGAAGTTCAGTAAGAGCAGAGGCACCACCGGACTAGTCCGATCCGATCTTGAATCTCTTCCGTTTGTGCCGTCCACTTTCGACGTCGTCACTGCATTGGACGTATTGGAGCATGTCGACAATGATCTCGCCGCAATGGATGAGCTTTTGCGAGTCACGCGGAAGGGCGGTGTACTGGTAATCACAGTTCCGGCTTACGGGTTTCTTTGGAGCGAGCACGATGAGGCGTTGCATCACCGGCGCCGCTACGCTGCATCGGAACTGCGCAACAAGTTGACAAATGCCGGGTTCGAAGTCGAACGCATTACGTACTACATAACGTTCTTGTTTTTTCCAATCCTGTTTATGAGATTTGCTCAGAGCTTGTCCAAGAAATCGATTCACGCAAAGACCTCTCACGTAATCTTACCCGGATGGTTGAACTCGTTGTTGATCGGAATCCTTGCTCTCGAGCGCGTTCTTCTGCGATGGATGAACTTTCCATTCGGCGTTTCCCTCGTGTGTCTGGCGAGGAAACCAGCGGACTAATCCGCGACCTGTATGGGCGGTCCTCCGTGGCCGCCCCTCCTTCGAGAAAGCGCTTCCTCCACTAAGGGCGGCCACGGAGTACCGCCCATACAGGAGTGCCCTTGGTCGCTAGCGAAATGATCGGTTACATTGCTCACTGCTTCTTGAGCGCGGCGCTTACCTTTGTAACGGCGCCTTCCTTTACGACAACCTCTTTCTGAAAGAACCGATAGCCGGGCTTTTCGAGATCGACCGTATACTTTCCGGGTTGGAGCCCGGTGATTGAAATTGGAGTCAAGCCTTTGGATTGGGGTTCGCCTGCGCCGCCTTCATCGGTCGACACGAGCAATACCCTCGCCCCCGGAGGGACCGAATTGACCTCAATCGTTCCTCGGGTGGCGGCGGCGGGTTTTGATGTCGCCTTCGCCGCGGAGGAGTTCGATTGCGAAGCGTTGGACGCCGCAGCGTTGGCATTGGCGGCAGTAGCAACATTGGCATTTCGGAGGTTGCTGTTTGCGCGCTCGGCCGGTGCGCAAGCAGCCAGCATCGCGAAACTCCCCGAAAGAAACACAATCAGAATCTGTGAATTTGATTTCAAGGTTGCGTCTCCCGTTCACAAGCAATCGGTTCATCCGAATCCCTAGCCTACAACACAAATTCGTGGCGTGACAAAGTAACGTAGCTTGGCTAGTGTTCGGATTCTGCGTTGCTTAATAACCTCCGCGTGCTTTGCGGTCCTTTGCGTCTTTGCGCTGAGTATTGGGTATTGAAAGAGCAAGACCCAATACTCAGCGCAAAGACGCAAAGGACCGCAAAGCACGCGGAGGACTGACCAGACGTTACAAGTCAGCAACTCAATAACTGACCACTACCGTAGCTTGTGAACGGCCCGCTCAGCGTGGATACTTGATGGACACCTTCAATGATAAGTAACAAGCCGATCCAGATAATCATGCGGGACATGCTTTTTGTCACGTGGGCAATCGAACCCGAGCGCGCGCGCCAGGTCATCGGCGAACGACTGGAGCTCGATACCAGGACGGACTCCACCGGCCGCGAGTTCGCGTTCGCTTCTGCAGTCTGTTTTAGCGTTGCTGAAGTGCGCTCGACAGTCATGCCTATTGGGAGTTTGAGCTTTGAACAGGTGAACTATCGAGTCTACGTGAAGAACAATGAGGTCCCCGCCGTTTGTTTCCTGGATATGAAAGTGAATTCACGGATGGTGACGGCGCTGACAAGTTTTCTTGGTGTGCCGATTCTTTATGACGATATTGACATAACCGCCACCGGAACCGATTGCGGTGGCGTGCATTACAACATGGCGTCGGCCGGGTTGCGCGCGGAGGCAACAACTGCCGGTCCGCGCGAGGAAATCCCGGCGGCCATAGAACTCACTCCTGGTTTCATAACCGACAGGCTGACCGGTTACGTATTAGCTGGCGATCGCATCTTCAAGGTTCAAGTTGACCAACCCGGCCTCGACAGCGTTTCGGCCCGCATCGTGCGAGCACAGGCTCCAAGACTCGAGCAGCTAGGGTTGCTGGATTCGGAAGAATCGACCAGACCTCATTCCGCGCTGTATGTTCGCGAAGCGTGGTTCGGGGCTGATGTGCCGACACTCGAGTCGTAAGACAATCACAACATTATGGTGCCAACCATTGAGTTGAAGGGCATCATCAGTTTATTATCCTCTTACGCAATTCTCAGGAGTAGTAAGCATGAAGTCTCAAAGGTTCGCTCAGGTTTCGCTATTGATTCTAATAGTGGGTGGCGTTGTCTTTGCCGCGGCCGCGTCAAGCAAACGGACTCGCGCTCAAGACAAGTCGAGGGACCAATCAGTTGGCGAGAACGTGACAGCAAACGGCGTTCGAAAAATGTCTGATGCCGCGAAAGCGGCGCCCGGAGCCGATGGCAGGGTTATTCCTCCAACGCTATTTGAAGAAGCCGCAACGCAAAATGCGCAGCTTCAAACCAGCTTGGAGTGGAACTTCGGAAGCAAGACTCAACGGGGCTGGAATATTTATCTGCCGCTGGTTGCGAACCTGATTGGCTCGGATGCCACGGACGCGGGAAGTTCATTTGCCGAGCGGCTTTCGGTATGGCAGAAAGGACACGGGGTTGAACCGACCGGCGTACTGGAAAGCGGCACGTGGTCGCGAATGGTCTCGACCTTTCAGTCTCGCAGGCTCAGTAGTGGAACGTACACGACTCCAGGCCAGTTGATCACCATTCCGATCTCTGATTGCTATGATCCCACGCGAGCCGAAGAACTCCGAAAGGCAGAACCGGAGACCTTTGCTGCTTACAAGAGAATGGTCGCTGCTGCGATTGCCGACAGATCGCTTGGACTGCGCGGCGCTGCCGACGGCCAACTGGCTTCGGGCGAGCAGTTTCTCAAGATCATCTCGGCCTTTCGGTCGCGCGAGTACCAGGACCAGCTCAGGCGGCAGTCACCCAACAGCGGGCGCGCGGGGCTAGCGATCAATAGTCCGCACATGTCCGGGCGCGCGCTTGATCTCTACGTCGGCGGAGAGCCTGTGAACACCAAGGATGAAAATCGAGCTGTTCAGACCGCGACGCCGGTTTATCGATGGCTGGTCGCGAACGCCGGTCGCTTCGGCTTTCGGCCTTACTTCTACGAGCCGTGGCACTGGGAGTACGTGGGGGTTCGAGGCGATCAGGAGTCGAATAAGTAGCGCAGGGGCCACGAACTAAAGAGCAGCTTTCCGCGAAGAGCTTCAAGCGTTATCGTGCCGGCTAGCCAAACCGTTGAATCAGGCTAGATCACATAATCCCATCGTTCTGGTGTTAATCAACTCCCGACCACCTGAAAGTATCGACTCTCGAATCCAGCACTGCTGCGAAATCCAACAACCCCGAAGGGGTTTCGTCCCAAAGCCCAGGGTTGTGGTACTCCGCTACCCTGGGTGACGGTGTCGTGCCGAGATTACCCGATTCGTTTGGCCCAACCCTGAAGGGGTTGCGGCCTGCCATCGCATCATCACCCACCGCCGCCGCATTAGTCGTTAATCTAACTCGCGAGCCACGCCGCAACCCCGTTGGGGTTGGTGCAACCCCGTTGGGTAGTCTCGGCACGACACCGTCACCCAGGGTAGCGGAGTACCGCAACCCTGGGCTTTGAATCGCAACCACTTCGTGGTTGTAAATGTCCAAACTCCAGCGCCCGCTTTGCGGGCTTACCTCACTACCAAGCGCCTTCCGACTATTGCGCTCACTGCGATGTCGTGCCAACCTTCTGAGCAATGCGAACTCCGTATGAAACAGTTAGACACTTCATTAACGAGCACTCGCTGTTGCGCGATGCGACCGGCGTTGTTGTCGCGGTTTCCGGCGGGCCCGATTCCGTAGCGTTGCTGGACATGCTTTCGAGATTCATAAGCGAGGATGGGGCTCGCGAATCAGTGCAGGCATCGCAGTGCCGTCTTCACATTGCGCACCTCGATCATATGTTGCGGGGAGGGGAGCAGTCGGAAAGCGATGCACAGTTCGTCAGAACTCTTGCGGGCAATTTGGGGTTCGACATCACGATCGGCGCCGTTGATATCCGCGCCGCCGCGAAAGCCGCAGGCCGCGGCATTGAAGAAACAGCCCGCGAGAAGCGATACGACTTTCTGTTGAGCGTTGCCAGCGAAACCGGTTGTGATCGGATCGCGGTCGGGCACACGATGTCCGATCAAGCTGAGACCTTCGTTATGCGAGTGATTCGCGGAACCGGGTTGCGCGGGCTCGCGGCAATGCGCCCGATCTGCGCTGCGCACACTTTTGTTGAGAAGCAGAGGGGCGGCGCAGCCCCTCCGCTCCTCCGCTACTCTGCTCCTCCGCTACTCGGCTCCTCTGCCGCCGGCTCTCCTTCTCCTCTCCTCATCCGTCCGCTGCTCTGCATCACCGGGGAAGAGGTCGAAGAGTATTGCCGCGAACGCAGTCTTGAGTTCCGCACCGATTCAACAAATCAAGATTCGAAATACACCCGCAACCGGGTTCGCAGCGAAATCATTCCCGCGATGATGGCGATCAATCCTCGTGTAGTCCGTTCAATCGCTCGCGCAGCGCAGAATCTTGCGAGCGATCAGGATGCGCTGGATTCTCTCTTATCGTCTGCAATGGACAACGCCCGAATCGCGCATTCGCCAGACTGCGGGCAGCGTGGACCGGGCATCGCTTATTCAGTAACTGCGTTGCTAGAACAGCCGCCCGGCATGCGACGGCGAATGATCATCGAGGCTATCCGGCTTGCACGCGTTGCACGAGACGGCGGGTTGCCCGCCGGTGAAATCAGCGCAACTCACATTCGAGCAATCGAAGCCCTGTTGACCCCGGCAGCAAGCGGAAAACGCATAGTGTTGCCCGGAGGACTCGCCGCATGGCGCGAGTTCGACGCCCTCGTGCTCAAGCAGTCTGAAACTGAATCGGCTGGCTACCAGATTGCGATCGGCGCCACCGACATCAACGTTCGAGTGGCCGGATTCGACTTCGCGCTCCAGCGCGACTTACCTGGAGCGTTGTTCAAGTCAGTGATCGACACCACTCAACGCGTGAAGGAACAAACCGGGTTTGACTGGACCGCAGCGGCGTTGATGGATCCCACGTTGCCGGATTCTTTGATCATCAGACCGCGGCAATCGGGCGAGCGCGCTCACGTACTTGGACAGCGTCGAACAATAAAGTTGAAAAACCTCATGATTGACCATAGAATCCCATCCAGTCGTCGGGTAGACTGGCCTTTAGTGACGACTCCGGACGGCCGTTATATCTGGTCACCGGGTCTGCCCCCAGCCGTAGAGTTCGCCGCACGTGACGAGAGCCAGCGTCTCGCCATATTGCGGGCTTCAGCTATCTGATTTCCGCACGCCGAATCCGTTCACCCGAATAATGCAGGAGGAGCAGCAATGCCAAAGACCGTCAGACAAGTAAAATCACAAGAAGCTATACATACTCGAATACGCGAGCTTGCCGAGGAAATTCACCAGGCAAGTCCGGTTGGTGAGCTGACCGTGGTTGGGATACTCGACGATGCATTTGTGTTTCTCGCCGACCTCGTCCGCGCCCTCGACGCCCCGATCAGTTGCTGCTTCATGAAGGTCACCCGCCATCGTCACGGCGGCCAGAGCGAAGTAACCTTCACCAGCGAGTTTGATCCGCGCGGCCGCGATATTCTGCTCGTCGGCGCTGTTGTAGCAACCGGCGTGACCCTGGATTACATTGCTGAACGGCTTGCGTCCTGTGGGGTGAAATCCTTACGGACCTGCGTGCTCGTAGATAAACCAGGCGAGCGTCGAGTCGACATGAAGCCGGATTTTGCTGCGTTTCAGATGGACGGCAGTTTCGTATTCGGATATGGCTTGGGAATTCAGAACCAATATCGACAGCTTCCGTATTTAGCTGTGATGGACGAATAGGAATTGCGGATTGCGGATTGCGGATTTCGGATTGAAGAAATGTTTTGCTAATCCGCATTCCGCATTCCGCATTCCGCATTCCGCAATCCGCAATCCGCAATGAGAAGGGGTTATTGCGGCATCATAGCTGTGTAAGTTAGAATTTGAATCAAGTGCCAAACGCATTTGTTTTTACTGGAGGTTTCAAGTGAACTCAACGGTCCGCCAAGTAGTCTTTTGGGTGCTCATCATCGGGGGCGCTTTTCTTCTCTATCAGGTCTTCTCAAACAAGAACAGCAAGCAGGAAATGAAGCTGAGCTATTCGGCGCTTATGGATAAGGCGCAGCAAAAGCCTTCGCAGGTGAAGAAGGCCGAGCTCGAAGAGGCCAAGGGAATCAAGGGCGAACTTACCACCGGCGAAGCTTTTACGACGGAACTCCCGAATGAATTCGCTCAGGCGGACGTGGCAAAGACGCTCAAGGACAGCGGCGTTCAGGAAGTTTCTTTTAAGAGCAGCTCGTCCAGCCAGTGGCTGTTCGGCTTGATAAGCTACGCGCCGCTGCTGGTGTTCATCGGCCTGTGGATTTTCATGATGCGCCAGATGCAATCGGGCGGCAACAAAGCTCTCTCGTTCGGCAAATCCCGCGCAAAGCTTCTCAGCAATCAACAGAAGCGCGTGACCTTCAAAGACGTTGCCGGAGTCGAGGAAGCCAAGGAAGAACTCCAGGAGATTATTGAGTTCCTGAAGGAGCCGCAGAAGTTTCAAAAGCTCGGCGGGCGAATTCCCAAAGGCGTGCTGATGATGGGCCCGCCCGGCACCGGCAAGACACTGCTTGCGCGAGCCATCGCCGGTGAAGCAAACGTCCCGTTCTTTTCAATCTCGGGTTCGGACTTCGTCGAAATGTTCGTTGGCGTCGGCGCGAGCCGAGTTCGCGATTTGTTTGAACAAGGCAAGAAGAATGCGCCGTGCATTATCTTCATCGATGAAATCGACGCGGTCGGCCGTCATCGTGGCGCCGGGCTCGGCGGAGGTCACGACGAACGCGAACAGACACTCAATCAGTTGCTCGTCGAGATGGACGGCTTTGAATCGAACGACGGAGTGATCCTCATCGCCTCGACCAACCGGCCCGACGTGCTCGATCCTGCTCTGCTTCTACCCGGGCGTTTCGATCGCCGGGTTGTTGTTCAGCGTCCCGACGTGAAAGGACGCGAGGGAATACTCGCGGTTCACACCCGCAAGATTCCGCTGGGCGACGATGTAGACATAAACGTCGTGGCTCGCAGCACACCGGGCTTTACCGGCGCCGATCTCGCGAACCTTGTCAACGAAGCTGCATTGAGCGCCGCGCGCTATAACAAGAAGGCAGTTTCGATGCAGGATTTCGAATGGGCGAAAGATAAAGTGCTGATGGGTTCCGAGCGCCGCTCGATCGTGATGTCCAACGAAGAGAAGCGCAACACCGCTTATCACGAAGGCGGGCACACCCTGGTTGGAATCAAGGTTCCAAACGCCGATCCGATTCACAAAGTCTCGATCATTCCGCGCGGCATGGCTCTCGGAGTAACGATGCAATTGCCCGAAGCCGATCGCTACTCGCATACACGTGATTACCTCGAAGGCCAGATCGCCATAATGATGGGCGGTCGAATCGCCGAAGAGATCTTCCTGAATCACATGACCACCGGCGCATCCAACGATATCGAGAAGGCGACCGAGCTTGCTCGCAAGATGGTATGCGAGTTTGGCATGTCGAGCCTCGGGCCGATCACCTACGGCAAGAAGGAAGAGCAGATTTTCCTTGGCCGTGAGATCGCACAACATCAGGACTACAGCGAAGACACGGCGATAAAGATCGATCAGGAAGTGCAGCGCCTGATCACCGATCAATACAATCGAGCGCGTCAGATCATCGTCGAGAACAAGGACGCGCTTGTTCGCCTCGCCGAAGCGCTTCTCGAACGCGAGTCGCTTGACTCGGTTCAGATTCGAAGATTAGTTGCGGGCCTCCCGCTTGATGATGACGAGCCGACTCCAAGTCGGCCGGACAAACCGAAGGCTGAGACGAAGCCTTCGATGTTGAATCCAATCATTCCGCCTGTTCCCGGCGGCGCACAGGCGTAGTGAATCAGCGGCCAGTACTCGCGTGCAGCAGAGGGCTATTACTCTGCTGCACGCTGTGGTAGCCTACGTTGGAATCGTTAGACCTTCCTGGGTAAATGTTTAACAAATCATGAATCCCGGAGGTTCAAATGAGCGACGATAAAGATACAAAGAAATCTGGTGAGGACGATGAATCGTTAGCGGGAGATGCTTTGCTCCACGCCGTTCGTCGAGACATGTTGGCCCTGTTCAAGGCCCTCGATCACAAGGTTGAAGTTATCAACGCAAGAGTTGAGGCTCTTGACGAGAAGGTTGACGCCAGATTGCACGATACCGTCCCCTTGTGGGAAGGCGTGGTCTCTCGTCTGGATGCGATTTCAGCCGAGCAAGAGAGCCAGGGAAAGAGGCTCGATGCGATCGAAGGTGAGCAACGCCGGCAAGGTGCACGTCTCGATGCGATCGAAGGTCGTCTCGACGTGATCGAAGGACGTCTCGACGTGATCGAAGGACGTCTCGACGGCATAGACCGCGAGATTAGACACCTGGGCCGTCGGGTCGACCGGGCGGTAGCAGAGTTAAGCGGAGAGGTTGTCAAATCTCGAATGGATCAACACGACCTCGAAGATCGGGTCGAGAAGCTAGAGAAGACACCTGCTTGACCAGTTCTCACACCCACGCCGATGGCGTAAGTGCCTTCAGCGAGTTTCTCCAATCAAGCCCCGGGATGCGAACGCGCCCCGGGGCTTCGTGTTTGTACCAATTTGAGGGGTTGTCGCAACCTTGTAAATGACGGTAGAAACATTTTGAATATCGCAGCCGTAGAGCATACTCGGTTGTGCCACTTCCGAAAGGAATCCCTTTCAAAAAATTGAATGCGTAGTTGCCTGGGCGGGGCAATTTACTTCGAGACTTCCTCTGCGTCTTGGTAAGGAGCGCTACCATGAAGAGAATGCCCCCAACAGGCCCCACCGGTTCCGTAACTCTAATCGCATTTGTGTTGCTCTGGCTTGTTGCGCCGGCTCAAGCGCGGCCATCGCACAAATTGCCATCGCGCAAAACATGTACGGGCGGGACTCTGTGGGCGCCCCTCGATGGAGAGTCCAAGGCACGCGGCTTCGCAAACTTAAATCCTCAGACATTCACCATGAGCACAGGCGAAGCTCTGGCAATCACCCGCAGTCCATCGGTGAACAGTTCCGCAGGAGATTACACCTTCACTGCGGGTGCTCCGTTGTTTGCTTCCCCGGTCGATACGAAAACATCGCAGACGCAGTCCGTTCCGCCGGACTCTCCGCGCTGGCAATTGGAAGGGCAAGCCAAGCCAACCGAATACCAGGGGCGCAAGTGCCTATATCTCGACGGAGGCGCTGCCATATTGAAAGACCTCGAGATGCGCGACGGCGTCATCGACGTCGATGTAGCGACCCCCGCCAATCGCGGGTTCTTCGGCATAGACTTTCGACTCGCGGACGAGGGCGCGAACGGCGAAAGGGTCTATCTTCGCCAGCACAAGTCGGGAGCACCGGATGCGATGCAGTACACGCCCGTGCTCAACACCGGCGCCAATTGGCAGATCTACAACGGGCCGGGCTTCACCGCCGCCGTCGATATCCCAAGAGATGCGTGGTTTCACATGCGCCTCGAAGTCGCGGGCGCCCAGGCGAAGTGGTACGTCAAGGACATGGATAAGCCCGCGCTCGTGATGAACGACTTGAAGAGCGGCGTTCAGAAAGGACTCATCGCGCTTTATGTGTTGACCGGTGCGACTTATTACACAAACTTCGAGTTTCGCGAAACGCCCGCGGCTCCCTGGGAGCGCCACAATCCTCCGATGCCCCCCGACACTCTGATCAAGTGGAGCCTGTCGCCGTCTTACGATGCGCTCGCGCGCAATCTCGAGCGTCCGCTGTCGGCTTCTGAGCGTGACTCGATAAAGTGGCAAGAGGTAGAAGCCGAAGCACCCGGCTTTGTCGTCGTCTACCGCTATCGAGAAGCCCCGCATCTGAGAGTCACGTTTGCCAACGACTTCGCCAAGCGGCTTGAACCGCAACCGGGCGCCAAGGTCGTGTACGCCAAAACCACGATCGTCTCCGATCGCGATCAGGTTAAGAAGCTCTACATCGGCTACAGCGATGACGTGAGCGTCTTCCTCAACGGCAGGATTCTCTATCGCGGCCGCAGCGCGCAGAATTTCCGTGACCCCGCATTCCTTGGAATTGTGAATCCTGAGAACGACGCGGTTTACGTTCAGTTGAGGAAGGGAAGCAATGAGTTGGTGCTTGCGGTGAGTGAACTCGGCGGCGGCTGGGGATTCATTTGCCGATTGGTAGATCCGGAAAGCTAGCGCCTGGCTTGTCACCTCCGCGTCCTCTGCGTCCTCTGCGGTTTGATTCCCATAAAACCGCAGAGGACGCGGAGGACGCCGAGGACTGCTAAGAGCCCGTAGACTTCTTGATCAGCCCAAATCTCGACATGCTTTCAACCGCCGACATGATGGCTTCCTCGTTGGTGCGTGGGGTCCAACCCAATAGCCTTTTGGCTTTTTCATTACTTGCGTTTTTAACTCTGCCCAATTGAGAGACGATGCTCTTAGCAAGAGGATTGAACAAGGCGGCTACACGAACCAGCCAGTCGGGTAACGTTTTAGTTGTAACGTTGCTTGCTTCAGCGCCCAACTTGTTCTTCAACATCAAAGCCATATCGTGCAGTGATAAGACCCCACCTGCCAGCGCTAAGAACCGTTGGCCCTTAGCTTCCGGACTGGTCATCGCGCGGATATGTAAATCGGCCACATCGCGGACGTCCACTATCCCAAAACTGATCTTAGGGATGGCCTTCATCGACCCGTCCAGCAATCGCTTCAGAATCTCGTGGCCGCCTGATAAGCCCGGCCCAAGCAACGGCCCAAAGATGCCGACCGGATTCACAACCGAGAGTTCCAAGTCTCCGCCTTCTTTGTTTATGAAATCCCACGCGGCTTTTTCTGCGAGGGTCTTGGATTTCAAATATGCTGAAAGAGTTTTGTCGTTCGGGTCGGTCCATTCTTCTTCGGTAATCAGAGTGTCGGGATCTTTGTGGCTATAGCCCACCGCCGCAAAAGAAGAGGTAATAACCACGCGTTTGACTCCCGCATTCCTGGAAGCTCTCAGCACGCGCAGGGTTCCTTCCACCGCGGGCACGATCATTTCGTTTTCATCTTTTGGAGTACCTAAAGCTATCGGCGAAGCCACGTGCAAAACGTAATCGCAGTTCTTGACGGCTTCGTTCCAATTTGAGTCGCTTGATAGATCTGCTTCGATGAAGGAGAGCTCCTCCACCGCCTGGGCTCCACCGTTCTTGAGCATTTCAATGACTTCATTTTTCTTGCCCAATGAGCGAACCGTGGTCCTCACCCTGTAGCCTTTTTCCATGAGTTGCAGGATGCAATGAGCCCCCACGAACCCCGACCCGCCCGTTACAAGTACTGTTCGATTTGAATTTGTCATCGCTGAACCTCGAAATTGATTAGACTCGTGCGCGCAATCGCTTGGGGAACGCAAAGTATGGACGCCCCAACGATGGCAATCACTCTGATCTGTCAGGCGTATTCTCAGTCACTATCTGACTGATTGCGTGCTCCAGATTTGGTAGGTCCTCTGTGGCCGTTTTCCATAGCACTATCAAGTCAACTCCGAAATAATCGTGAGTCAGCTTGTCGCGCATCCCTGCCATCTCGCGCCATGGCACTTCAGGATGGAGCTCACGCATGGAAGAAGGGATTCGTTTTGTGGCCTCTGCGACAATCTCCAGTCCTCGGGTGACCGCGAACACAGTTTTGTCATCTCTTGAAAACTCTTCGAAGGTCATTCCATGAATGAACTCCGTCACTTTCCTTATTGCCCTCAAGAATGTCTGCGAGATAATCGATATGCGTGCGCCCTGCACTCATACTTGCACTACCTCAGAGAGGATCTGCTTCCCAATCATAGGCTTTAGAGAGTCTTTCATAACAAGATCTACTCGGATGCCCAACAGATCAGTCAGAAAATTCTCAAGCTCGATGAATTTCAAGAGGCCGGGTGGCTCATCAAAGACCACCAACAGGTCCAGGTCGCTTTGCGGGGATTGTTGACGGCGGACATATGAACCGAAAACACCTAAGGATTTCACGTGATATTTTTGAGCCAGGGATGGTAACTGGTCGCGGAGCATGCGCGTTACGCGGTCAAGATCAACGGGTTTATGCTCATCTTGCATGGCTAAAGATTGTGCTGTTTTGCAGTTCGTGTCAATCGCGGGTCGTGGTGTATTGGGCGTGTTGCCGCAGGGTTCAACTCCCTCGCCGCTCTCCACCAGAACGGTTCCGCACTTAGCTCATCTTCAAGAGCGATAGGGAATGGTTGGAGCATTTGAAAGACCGAATAGTAGCCATCGTCAATTATCGCGGCAACAAAAGACAAGTCTCCGAACAGACCAACTGTTGATAGATAGAATTCCCGCATTCATCTTACTATTCCTCCGAGTCAAATCCGTCGGATAGGACAATTTCGTCGTAGACCGTTTCAGCGCAAAAGATCTCGCTTCCGACGCAGGAGAAACAAGATGGCCGCAGATCTGGAAGACCAAACGAAATCGGGACAACTTTTTGGTTCGCCCACTATGCGTCGTGCTTCTGCTTCGCGAAAGCGCAACCTAAAGCTTAGTATACCATTGTCAAGGTACTTCTTTATCGCCTGAGATGAGATGCAGACTGTCTCTTTGTAGCCGGCTTCAAAAGCGCTCTTGAACAGATTGTGAGCCAGAAGATGATTGTCCGGATTTGTGCTGACCAGTTGTTTGTCACAGAAAGTCAAAGGTGTGTGTTGCAGAACGAGCGCAGCGTTGAACTTGTCCTCCGGAGTTTTCACCTCTCACGAGCTAATCAGAGGACAACACGATTTTGATACGTTCTTCGTCTGGACGTGTGACGTTCTTGCCGGTTCGGGAGTCTTGATCCTCTTTCGCCAACTCTCTGAGCAAGTGAGTTTGACCATGGGTCAGTGTGTGGAGATGATTTTTCCGTAGCCCAGGCGTTCACGCCTGGGAACTGGTGCCGTCGCGTTTTCAGCCCGGTTCACCGGGCTCGCCCGACCTTCAGGCAATTCGTTGATCCTCTCAGCCGACGCCTTTACCGCTAAAGCCGAGGAAAGCCCCGTGAACGGAGCTATGAGGTTGATCCGACTCTGTGACCCAGGCGTGAACGCCTGGGCTACGCAAAAAAAAGTTTTCATAGCTGGAAGCACGCCGTTGATCGAGTTCCCAACGCCAGTGGTGCGCAGCCTACCGGGCTACTGCCGAACGGCGAAGCATCCATCCGTACAACAACACCAGCGCGCCTGCGAACCCGAGCACGCCCAGCCACGGCGCGAGCGCAAAGCTCTCGGGTACGAGTCCGATCGGCGCGTCATTCGACATGCTGACGATCAGGCCCGCGTTGATTACTCCCCACAGGCTCTCACCTACTATCAAGCCCGACGCCACGAGGGTTCCCAATCGTTCGGCTCGTTCAGGGTTAGCCGCCAAACGGGCGCGCTTGTCGTACCAGTGGCCAATCACCGCGCCTATGACTACGGCAAAAGTCGCAGACATCGGAAGATAGATTCCTATGCCTACGGCTAGCGGCGGTATGCGCATCTTCTTCATTGCGCCCAGAGTCGTGTCCAGCAGAATCAGGCCCACGCCAACCAACGCTCCTATGCCGATCATCTTCCATTCGAGGTTGCCGCCAATCACTCCCTGCGCAAGGCTCGAGATGAGCGTCGCTTGTGGCGCGGGCAGCGGATTCGGCGCGACTACTCCGACGTTAGCGGCGCCGGCGAAGCCATAAGCCTTCGTCAGCAGGTTGAGCACCCACGGGATCACCGAAGCGCCGGCCGCTACGCCTACAATCAGCGCGATCTGTTGGCGCATCGGCGACGCGCCTACAAGCTGACCGGTCTTCAGATCCTGCAGGTTGTCGTTAGAAATAGTCGCGCACGCGAACACGATCGCAGTCACAAACAGCGCGAAGGCGACGAGCGCGGGCCGAGTCTCCGGCGTCGGCGACACGGCAAGGATGAGCGTCGAAGCGCACAGCACGATCGACAGGATGCCTACACCTGAGATCGGGCTGTTCGAGGCGCCGATCAAGCCGGCCATGTAGCCGCAGATTCCAGCGATCAGAAATCCCGCGACCAGCACGAACGGCACAGCTATCAGCGTGAGCTTCAGCGCGCTCGAGCCGAGCACCGTCGAACGGGCGAATGTGAAAGCCAGCCACGCGGAGATGATCAGGCACAGGGCGGTCAGAGCGAGAATCCATGGAGGCGAAAGATCGCGGTCGCTGTCGTCGCCCGCGACCTGAGATTTGGAAGCGGCGAGTGTGCTCACTAAACCGCCGACGACGGGCTTCGCTAGTTTAGCCAACGTGTAGATCGCTGCTACGGCGATTGCTCCGGCGCCGATGAACCGGACTTGAGTCCGCCAGACTGTTAAGGTGTGCGCCGCCAGCCCCAGGCCGCTTGTGTCCGGCTGCATCGACGTCAGGATGGGCACCGCTACGACCCAGGCGATTGCAAGCCCGGTCAGCATTGCCATTCCGACCGACAATCCTACAAGGTGTCCCGCGCCTACGAGCGCGAGCGACCACGCAATGTCGTAACCGGTCGAGGCCATCGCTCCTACGCGAAAGAATCCTCCGACTTGTCCGGCTGCGATGCGCGTGGCAGTCACGATCGCAAGCCCCGCCGAGGCGACGGAACCGAAGACCACCGCTACGAGTCCTTCTCTCGCTTCGCCGGTGTCGTCTTTGGTTTCGCCTCGGGTGCCTGAACCAACTTTCAGCACCTCGGCTGCGGCGACGCCTTCGGGGTAAGGAAGGTCCGAGTTAGTCACCAAAGCTCGGCGGAGCGGGATCGTGAACAGCACCCCCAGCACGCCTCCGCTCACGCAGATCAGAAACGATTGCCAGAAGGGAAACTCCGTCCACCATCCGACGATCACCAGACCGGGCAGCACAAAGATGATGGCCGAGAGAGTGCCGGCCGCGGAGGCTACGGTCTGGACGATGTTGTTTTCGAGAATCGACGAGTCCTTTACGACGCTGAGGATGGCCATCGAGATCACCGCGGCGGGGATCGACGAGGCGAAGGTCAGGCCGACCTTGAGACCCAGATAGATGTTTGCCGCAGTGAAGATCGTCGTAATGAGCGAGCCAAGAATCAGGCCGCGTATGGTGAGTTCTTTCGGTTTCATGGGGCGAAATTTTACACCAGACGGAGAGCTTTAGCAGTTCAATTCTTGCGGGCTCGCAATCGCATTGCATCTCAGCGTCCTCTGCGGTTTGATTTTCAACGCCGACAAGAGAACCGCAGAGGACGCCGAGGACGCTGAGGACTGCTAGAACGTTTTTCTGCTATCCAAGAGAATGGTCACCGGGCCGTCGTTGACGAGACTCACCTTCATCATCGCCTGAAAGACACCGGTCTCGACATGAACGACCAATGAGGCGCGCTTCACGAAGTCTTCATAGAGAGTATTTGCCTTCTCGGGTTCCGCGGCGTCGGAATATGAAGGACGTCTTCCACGGCGCACATCGCCCAAGAGAGTGAATTGCGAGACGACAAGCATTGAACCGTTTATGTCCAATAACGAGCGGTTCATCTTGCCTTCGGTGTCGTGGAAGATGCGTAGGTTGGTGATCTTCTCGACGAGGTACTGCGCGTCGTCGGCGGTGTCGTCGCGCGCAACTCCCAACAGGACGAGCAAGCCCGCGCCGATCTCGCCGACCGTTTGACCGGCTACATCGAGGCGGGCTTCAGTAACTCTCTGCACCACTGCGCGCATCGACGCTAGTGTTGCATCGGTCGAAGCGAGGCGACAAGGCCGTGGGAGGGAATTCTCAAGTCCGAAACGAGAATTCTCAACGCAAAGACGCAAAGGACCGCAAAGCACGCAAGCGTCTTAAATCTATTTGATCTGGCCGAAGCGTTCCTTCATGCCCGGCGAGTTCAAGAGCGCTACGAACTGATCGATTGGGAGCGCTTCCAAAGTTTCGGTGACTACCAGTCCTCGCGCGGCGGCCGATAGCAAAGACTTTCCGATTCCCTTTGTGTCCGGATACTCGGTGATCCAAAGAAAGTCATAGTTGCCCTGAAGCGCATAAGCGCCGAGCACTTTGCCGCCGTCACTGGTGATCCATCCGGCTGCTTCCTCGACGGCGGCTCCAAAATCTTTGATCTCCCTGGCGCCCTGAGCTGTGTTCTTAAGAAGTGTCACATAGATTGGCATAACGGTTCTCCTTTGTCGGTGTTTGATTACGAGGTTGGTTACGAGGGCGCGGTGACTAGTGGATTCACGACGCCCAGCGTCCCGAGCCTTGAGGTTGCGTGCTTTGCGGACCTTTGCGTCTTTAAGTAAAGAAATTCTCAACGAAAAGACGCAAAGAACCGCAAAGCACGCAAAGGTCCGAGTTAATTGCGATTATTTTATTAACGTCACGCCCTCGCCAGTGCTGAAGATCCCGGCGACACAACCGGTCATCAACGTCGCAAGCGTCGCCGCCAGAAGCGCTCGCCAACCGAGGCTTGCGAGATCGTCGCGGCGCTTCGGTGCCAGCGCGGTCGTGCCGCCTACGAAGATCGCTATGGATGCTACGTGCGCGAAACCACAAAGCGCGTAGCTCAAGATCACGACCGATCGAGGATTGGCCATTTGTCCGCTCGAGACCAGTTGCGCGAGGTCTCCATAAGAAACAACTTCAGTCAGGATCACTCGCTCGCCTAACAAGCGAGCCGCGGTCGGAATATCACTCGATTGCAGCCCGAGCAGAAAAGCAAACGGGTAGAACAGCCATGTAAGAAGCTTCACAAAGGTTACCGGCTCGGCGATGCCAAACCACGAACTGAACAGCGCGAGAACTTTGTCGCCAAGCGCTACGAGACCCAACACGGCAATCAACAGAGCAGAGATGCCCGCCGCCAGTTTCAATCCGTCCATCGCTCCTTCGATGATCGCGCTCATCAGATTGCGCGGGCGTGAGGAGTCGTCCTCGCGAGGGACGCTCTCTCGCGTCTCGGGCGTTTCGGTTTCGGGAACCAGGAGCTTTGCTACTACGACGGCCGCGGGGATCGCCAATACTGAAGCCGATATCAAATGCCCGGCGATCTGCGGGAACACTCCGATGAGCACTACGACGTAGATTCCGAGCGTGCTCGACGCGACCGTCGCCATACCGGTAGTCAACACGGTCAACAACTCGGATCGAGTCATCTTATCGAGGTAAGGCCGGATCACCAGCGCGGATTCGACTCCGAGAAAGATGTTAGCTGCACCACAGAGTGACTCAGCGCCGCTGATTTTCAGCGTTCGATAGAAGAGCCACGCGAATCCTCGAACAAGCCATTGAAGCACTCGCAGGTAATACAGAACAGAGGTCAACGCTGAAAAGAAAATCGCGACCGGCAAGACCTGAAACAACAGAATGAACCCGATCGAGCCCGGCTCTCCGGGACTTGCGGCAAGCGGTCCGAACAGGAACTGAGTGCCGCTCTTGGTCGCATCAAGCAGCGCGAGCACCGCGCCGTTGATCCACAAAAGCACTCGGTGCGAAACAGGCAAGCGAAAGATCATCAGTCCAATCGCGAGCTGAAGCAGTAACCCGTAGCCTATAGTCTTCCACGCTACTTTGCGCCGGTTGTCGGAAAGCAGCCAGGCGATTGCTGCAAACACTACAAGCCCGAACGCTGAAATGAAGTGATAGATCATCTGTGAGCCCCTGTCTGATTCATCGCGAGGCCGTAAGATTACGAGATGAGGGATGCGCGGAGCAAACTCCAGATCGAGGTTCAAGGGTGTTGGTGATATTGTATCGATGCAGGCGGGACAACGTTTAGTTCAGATCATACTTGCGATCGGATAATCCCAGTTTTTCCAATACGCTATTGAGCCACTCGATCTGCGTTCGGTATTTCTTTGCATCTTCCGCAGTGTAAGCCAGCAACTGAAGGTTTCGACAGATATATGCGATGTCTTCAGCGGAGACTTTCTGGGGGTTGAATTCGATAAGTCTGACAACGTCCGTTTCATCCTGCATGCGCTTACTCATCTCAGGCCTGTCTGGGATCGCCCACATCTTTAGCAGGATCAGATCTCGCAGCCCCGAGACTTTGACCAACAAGTCGTCGAGTACATCATCGATCGCACCGAGCACCGCCGCTCGCTTTGCGCGGAGATCGGCCGAAATGATATCGATTCGTGTATCGCCAATCTGAAAGACCATCACGACCGCCGTTCCACGCAACTCATGTCCCTTGAGCAGTCGCTGCACCAACGGCAAGTCCTCGGGTAAGACCATTATGTCGACGTCCTGAGTGAGACGCGGAACGCTGTGGTGAGCTAGCGCGAGCCCGCCGACCAGGCAATATCGAACGCCGCCATCATTGAAGCGGCGCAGTACATCTTTAACTGTCTCTCGCTCCATGAATCTCCTTTTACAGAAGGGTGCGCTCTCAGAGAGGATCACCGAGGTCTCCAGTCCGTTGTGCCCTGGAATGAGATACTCTTCCTGTAGAGGAACTGTGCTCATCTGCTATGAATCATACGCCGCGCGCAGGAAGGGAACAACAGATCGGGATTTCCAGATAGCGGGGCATTAGCGTGCTGTCGGCAAAGAGCCTCGGCGTCCTCGGCGTCCTCTGCGGTTTTCTTGATCAGTCCTGGGAATGAACCGCAGAGGGCGCCGAGGCACAATGCAAACGTCATCGAGCAACGCACTCTGACCTAACGACCGGATTTCCAGCGACGGCGCATTCAAAAGCAAGTTCAAGCAAGCTCACTGGATCTGAGTCCTGTCTTGAATGCAATCGCAAGAAGCAGCAGCACAGCAATCGTCAGTATTAATGACAGCGCAGAGCCGAACGGTTGGTTTAGCTGCGCGAATTGATTCTGTATCAGATTGCCGATCATCACCGACTTCGCGCCGCCAAGTAGATCAGGCGTGATGAACGCACCCAGCGACGGGATGAATACAAGCGCGATTCCCGCGATCAGCCCGGGACGCGACAGTGGCAGAGTAATTTTTACAAAGGTCCAGAACCGATTGGCTCCCAAATCCTGAGCCGCTTCCAGCAATCGAATGTCTAATCGATCGAGAGCGACATAAATCGGTAATATCATGAAAGGCAGTTCGCCGTAGACCTGGCCAACCAGCACCGCGAAGTCGGAATACAGCAGCTTGAGCGGAGCGCCAATCAACCCCGTGCCCATCAGCGCTGAATTGATGACGCCTTCGCTTCTCAACAGCAGGATCCACGCATAAGTTCGAATCAGGAAGCTGGTCCAAAACGGGATGACCGTGAGCACAAGAAGCGGGCGCTTCCAACGCTCCGGCGCGCGCAAGGCAAGGTAGTAGGCGACCGGATAGCTCACGACCGCGCAGAGCAATGTGGTTGTCGTCGCGATCCACGCGGTCCTCCAATAAGCCCGCAAATACAAAGGGTCGAATGCGCGAAGGAAGTTCGAAGGCGTGAATTCATAAACCGTCCGGCCATACGGACCGCGAGTCGCAATGCTGACGATCACGACAATTGCCAGCGGCGCTACAATGAACAGGAGAAGCCACAGCAGCGCCGGGCTAAGAAGCAATATGCCGTTCCTCCGTTTCTTCATTCAGCGCTCCTGGTTTGTAAAGGAGTTGTTGCTTGCCGCCGGCTTCCAAACGGGAATCAGCAGCGCGCTATGGCTTGCAGTGCTTGCCTCTATAACGTCGCCGACTCGGTATCCTGCTTCAGTCAGTGAGTCCTGAAGCGGAGGCTGAGTCTCGTGTTGATACCGGATCAATGCTACCCACGAATGTTCTCCGGGCGGTGAATTCAAAGTATCGACCGTGTCCACTAGAATGCGGCTTTCCCCGGCCTTGTCCAGATAATAGCGAATAGTGTTGCCGATATTGGGATCTGCCGCGTAAACGGTTACCGGCTGCAATCGATCACCCTCGGGTTGATTGGACTGATAGCTTTCGGCTTGGATCATGCGATTCACAAGCGGCTCCCACGAGATGCGATCTCGATCGATGATCTCAGCGAACCCGCTGAGCGTTGCCCATCCGGCAATCAATATTACGAAGACGATGCGAACGCCGGCGCGCCGAAGATCGGCTGCCGCGAGGGCGACTACCAACAAGTAAGCCGGCGCCGCGATGATGAGATATCGCAGGGCCCAGATTGATTGAGGCAATGCGTGGCTCGCGACGAAGCCGAGCACGACGGGCGCGAACGCAAACAGCATCAGGAACCAGAAGCGACTCGGCTCATCTTTCGCCTGGCGAGCCTTCATCATTCGTACGCACTTCACGATGATCGGCGCGAGAAACACGATCAAGACTACCGCCGTTCCGAACACCTTCCAACGATAGCTAAGAGGCCCGTTAAGATTCGCGTAATACCCGACCATCTCCGACAACGGCGGAGGCCGATTCCAAAAGAACGTCGCGCGGCTGGGGTTCTTTCGCGCCGCCGTCGTTACGAGGTACGCCCACGGGCTGAAACAAATTGCGATCGCGGCAGTGGTGATCGCAAACGAGCGCGCCAGCTCGCGTCTCCAGACCAAAAGGAATAAGAGTTCGAGAGCGACGATGACCCATCCAAAGTAATGCGTGAACACCAGGAGAAGGTTGACACCGCCGATCGCGAAGAGAGTTCTCGTTGAGTGTGAATCGCGGCGCTGAAGCTTTACGAAAAGCCACAGGGAAAATAGGACCAACAGCAGAAGAAGGCTGTACATTCTGGGCTCTTGAGCGTGGCTGATTAGAAAGTTGTTCACTGCCATCATCCAGAGCGCGAGCCCCGTCGCCAACAGGTTGATCTTCAACTCGCGGCAAAGAAGCAGGAACGGGATGATCGAAACGATCGACAACAAAACCGGCAGGAGCTTGATCCACAAAAGGGATTGTCCGCCGATCTCGATCCATAGCTTGAGCAAGACATAGAAGAGCGGCGGGTGCACCACATCTTCAATCACCGACGAGAGGACCTTCGACCAGCTTTGAGCCGAGGTCCATAGCGTGAAGACTTCGTCCCCGAAGAGTCCATAGGAGGTCAGATGCCATAACCTTGCGGCCACAAAAACGACCGCGGCCAGGATGACGAGAAGCGCCCCCGGCTCAATGCCCATAGGCCGCGCCGGCGTTTCAAGTTTCTGTTCGGTCCCGGTGGATTCTGACATTGCGACTCTGCGACCTGGGAGCGCAGGCATCCTGCCTGCCTGGCTCGCGAGCTTTGCACTCAGGCAGGCAGGATGCCTGCGCTCCCAGGGATGCCTGCGCTCCCGGCAATATCACTGCGCTCCCAGGTCTGCGCTCCCGGGCAATATCACTGCGCTCTCAGGAGCCCAACTCACAAAAACCTTTTCGCCAACCCGGCTGCTCGCTGAATCAAAGGGCTGGATGTTCTGACCAAGCACGGTAAGCGTTTGCCCGCTATCGAGCGACATTCTCCATTGAGTGCTCTCGCCCAGGTAAACCGCAGCTTCGATCCTTGCGGCGAGTCCTTGCTCGGAAGCTTCTGAAGAGATCGTGATTTTCTCCGGTCGCACCAGCAGGCGGATGCTCTGGCCGCGTTTAAGCGCGACGGCGTTTGCTCCAATGTTCACAAGAATGCGCGATCCGCCGATGTCGATGATTGACCGTTCCTCTTCGATCGATTCGACGCGGCCTTCCAGTATGTTTGACACTCCGATAAAGCCGGCCACGAATTCGGTCGCGGGCCGCTCGTAAATTTCTTCCGCGCGCCCGAGCTGCTCGATGTGCCCGGCGTTCATCACGGCGATGCGGTCGCTCATCGTGAGAGCTTCTTCCTGATCGTGCGTCACGTAGATGAAGCTGATCCCCAGGCGTCGTTGCAGATCCTTAAGCTCGAGCTGCATTTCTTTTCTGAGTTTCAAATCGAGTGCCGCCAGCGGCTCGTCGAGCAAGAGGACCCTGGGCTCGAGCACAAGAGCGCGCGCCAGCGCGACTCTCTGTTGCTGGCCGCCGGACAACTCGCCCGGTTGGCGAAGCTCGAGCTTGCTCATACGCACCATCTCGAGAGCGCGGGCAACTCGGCTCGCGATTTGTTCGCGGGAAAGGCGTCTTCGTTCGAGCCCGAAGGCTACGTTCTCGAAGACGTTCATGTGCGGGAAGAGCGCGTAGTGCTGGAACACCGTGGTGACGTCGCGCCGATAAGCTGGAACTTCGGTTACATCCCGGCCGCCGAGCAAAACCCGCCCGGCGTCGGGAACTTCGAACCCGGCGAGCATTCTCAACAGCGTTGTCTTGCCGCAGCCTGACGGGCCAAGCAAGGTGAGGAACTCGCCTTTCAGCACTGAGAGCGAAACCGCATCGACAGCGCTTACTTCGCCGAAGCGCTTGGTGACGTGTTGTAATTCTGCCTCATAAAGATCTTCCATCGTTGTCGTGCGCCAGATCGATTTGCCGTGGCGGCGCGATTATAGCACAGGGGGTTTCGCGTACTGTCCTATCCGATTTTGATGCCGTTTGACATGCTGTGCGATAAACAGTCAGCCCTTTAACTCGATACTGGTTTGTGAGGTAGCAATCTGTGTGAACCCGTCAAATCCGCGTTATCCGTGGTCTATGCATGGATCAAGAATAGACGACGGATGACGCGGATTTGACGGATTCGCACGGACACTAAGAAAACCGATCGAGGCGGATACTGACCAACGCAAGCGTCCTTAGGATTCTGGATTGGGATCGCTGGGTGTTCGCCGATGGCGTGAAGCACGCGACGGGCGTTCACCAAGCCAACACGATTGAGGTGTAGAGCGCGGATTGTTGCGCGTCCAGTCGGTGTTAAGCTAAGTATGAGAGTGAAGTCATCGCTCCAGGTGAAGTTCTCATCCCATGACTGGGTACGTGGATGAAACAGCGGCACGAGCGAGCCGGTCACTGGATCGGGAGCTGTGGTTCGGGCTGCTTTGTGCTGGTTGCAACCGTAGCAGGAGAGCGCCAGATTATCGGCGACGGTCGGCCCGTTAAGGCTAATTGGTTTTGATGTGATCGATGGTAAGAGAATCTGGCGAGTAGCGAGCCCGAGTCCGGCAGTATTCGCAGGAATGCCTGCCGCGATCAGCTACCAAGCGGCGCAGATCGGCGGGGATAGTCTTGTTAAACATTGTCAGGGAAATTTATGCCGAGTTGATCCAGCAGCACGGGCAAACTAACGCCTCGTAGTTTAGCAAGCTCGACCAATGCACCCAGACGATCAGCGTGAAGTTCCTCTGCTTGATCACCGAGCCGGGTTAGTTCCTCGTATTCCGTATCGGTGATTGTTCCGTTTTCGCGCTTCGTACGGAGAGTCGCCAGTCGTTCAACCAGGTCAGTGGGCAGACCTGCATTTACTCGAACTAGCAATTCAGACTCCGCCGTTGGCAAGTGGGACGCCTTACGCTCAGCCTGAAGCGCCAGCACATGCTCAAAAACTTCTTCGATTTCTCGCAGGCTCAATTCGGCAACAGCGGAGATAATGTCCTCGGCAGAGAGCCTGCCTGATGGCGTTCCCATAGCGTTTATCTCCAAGACGTTGTTCGAGTCCAAGTCATGTTACGAAGTAGCGCATATCCTTGCAAGCCAGTACTCAGTCACACTCGATGTGATGGACCTGTAAGGGCGTCACTCCGTGGGCGCCCCTCTTTCCGGGTTCAATTTCCTGCCATAGAGGGGCGCCCACGGAGGGACGCCCTTACAGGTGTTTCATCAAATCTGATGCGCGCGCGATTGACACAACCTCACCTGTGCGATAAACAGTCACGAGCAATTCACCCGAGCTCCATTCAAGAGTAGAGGAGAAGCATATGCGCCCTTCAGCCCACCGGTTATGCCGACTGATTTTCTTATTGATTGCGGCCAATGTCGCGATCGCTCGCGGTCAACAAGGGTTGGTTGCCGAGAAACCGGCCGATTTGATGCGCGTCGGCGACAAGGTCATCAAGGTGAACGAAGCAATCAGTATGGTTCAGGGCTTCGGCAATACTTTCATGCTGACGACCCCTGAGGGAAACGTGATAATCGATACGTCGATTGCCATGCATGCCCGCAGGCATCATCAGTTGCTTACGGCCGAGAACAAAGCTTCGATCAAGTACATTATTCTCACTCACGCTCATGGTGATCACGCAGGCGGCGTTCCGTTGTGGAAAGAAGCCGGCACGCAGATTATCGCGCAGAAGAATCACGTCGAGTTTGTTAACTATATGACCCGACTGGCGGGCTTCTACGGCAAGCGCAACGCGGCTCAGTTTGGCTTGAACGTGCCCGAGCCCGGCGCGTGGGCGGGCAATTACGGCGGCAAGATCGAGCCAACCATTCTCTTCGATGAGAAGTATGAGTTCACTCTTGGTGGAACGAAGTTCGAGATCTATCACGCGCCGAGCGAGACCTACGATCACCTGATGGTATGGGTGCCAAAGTACAAAGCGGTTTTCACCGGCGATGTTTATTACGAATCCTTTCCGAACATCTACACCCTGCGAGGCACCGAGCCGCGGTGGGCGCTGGATTACGTCAACTCGCTCAACAAGGTTATGGCGCTAAAGCCGGAGATCGTTCTTCCGAGCCACGGATTGCCGATTCGCGGAAACGAAGAGATCGCGCGCCGGCTGACGCGCTACCGCGATGCGATTCAGTACGTTCACGATGAAACGGTTAAAGGAATGAACGCCGGTAAAGACGTTTACACCCTGATGCGTGAGATCAAACTGCCTGCCGCGCTCGAAGTAGGAGAGAGCTACGGCAACTTGATCTGGTCGATCCGCGGGATCTACGAAGGCTACGTTGGATGGTTCGATTTGAACCCGGCTACGATGTACGACAGGCCGGCGAGTTCTGTTTATCCCGATGTCGTCAAGCTCGCCGGGGGGCCGGATGCAATTGCGGCTCTTGCGCTCGAGCGCACTCAGTCAGGTGACGCGATCGGGGCGCTGCATCTTACCGATATCGCTTTGGCGGCGGAGCCGACTAATCGAAAATCGCTCGAGGCTCGGCTGAAGGCGCTTGAGATACTGCGCGGGCGCTGCAAGAATACTAACGAAAGAGGCTGGTTGGACTATAGCATCGGAATTACCAGGACGAAGCTCGGCGAGAAGTGACCTGTAGGGAAATGACATGTAGGGGCGTCCCTCCGTGGGCCCCTCAATCGTGATCTCTTTTCATTCAGAAGGAGGGGCGCCCACGGAGGGACGCCCCTACATGTCGCAACACCATATGAAGCTTGCCGCAATTGATATCGGTTCAAATTCAATTCACCTCGTGATCGTGCGCGCGGTGAAGGGCCAGCATCCCGAGATCATCGATCGTGAGAAGGAGATGGTCAGGCTTGGCGCAGGCACTCTGCGCGAGCATCGCTTGTCTAAGGAGACCATCGACCGCGCCATCACCACCCTGCGCCGATTCAAGAAAATGGCGGAGCACAACGGCGCAGATCCGATCATAACCACGGCGACTTCCGCCGTTCGCGAATCCCGTAACTCCGATTCGTTCATCGAACAGGTCCGCAAGGAAGTCGGACTCGAAGTTCAGGTTTTGCCCGGAGTCGAAGAGGCTCGATTGATAGCGATGGCCGTCTCCGAAGTGACCGACTTCAACAATCGCCGGGCGTTGATCGTCGACATCGGCGGCGGCTCCACCGAGTTCATCATAACCGGAGGCCGCGAGCCGGAGTTGCTGTTTTCTCTGCGAGTCGGCGCCGTGCGGCTGGCCGAGAAGTTTATTACTACCGATCCGATCTCGACTGAAGAGCGCGAGCGGCTGATAGCGAACATCAGATCGGATTTCACGCGCGCGGCCTGGGAGATCAAGCGTGTCGGGTACGATTTCGTTATCGGAACGTCGGGGACAATTCTGAACATGGTCAATGCCGCGGTGCAGGCTGACGATGCTTACAGCAGCCAGGCTGCGTCCGACTTTGAATCCTTCAGTCACACCGTAACCCTGGACCAGATCGACTGGTTGAATCGCAAGCTTATCCGAATGCCGGTGCGAGAACGGCGTCGTGTTCCCGGAATAGAGAAAGGGCGGGCCGATATCATCGTAGCGGGAGGACTGCTCTTGCAGTGCATTCTCTCCGAACTGCGAGCTGCGGAGATCACCAGTTGCGACTGGTCGTTGCGAGAAGGTGTGATCCTCAATTACCTGAGGCAGCGCGAAATGAACGAGGTTTACCGGCTTGCGCCCGTGCCGGCCCTCTCTGTTTCAGCCGGTGAAGACGCCTTGTTGCATCCGCTGACGGATGATTCGAAGCTGGATGTTCGCGCTCGATCGGTGTTGTCGGTGGCGCGGCGCTACGATTACGACGTAGCTCATTCTCATCACGTTGTGCGGCTGGCGACCCGAATTTTTGACGACACCAGGGAACTGCACCGGCTGAATGACCAGGACCGCAAGCTGTTGCAATACGCTTCAATCCTTCACGACATCGGCTATCACATAGCCCACAACAATCATCATCGTCATGCGTTGTACCTTATAAAGAACTCGGAGATGCCGGGATTCACCGGTGATGAGATAGCGATGATGGCGACGTTGGTGCGTTATCATCGGGGCTCGCTGCCGAGGAAGGGAAGCGATCGCCGTTCGAAGCGCGAACACGAGGACTATTTCGCGCTCGATAGAAACCACCGAGTTCGTGTGCTGCGTCTCGCGTCGATACTGCAGATTGCGGATGGGCTCGATCGCTCTCATCGACAGGTAATAAGCAATGCGCGATGCGGGATTGAAGACGGAATCGTTACGTTCTTTGCGTCGAGCGCCGGTGAATGCGAGCTGGAAATATGGTCAGCCGAACGCAAGTCGGCGTGGTTCAGCGAGATCTTCGAGGTAGGCGTGCGTTTCGAACGCGAACTCGCCCCGTCAGCAGAAGCGGAAGACACAGACGATTATCTTCAAGCGAGTGCCCAATCGTAAATCACGAAGGATCCATAAACTAGAAGGGGAGGATGTATGTTTTTGGAAGGCTTCGGAAAGAAAACAGTTTTGGGTTCTGTGCGCCTAGTTATCCTGCTGGTGCTCTTCGCAGTAGTGGTCGCCTCGAGCGCGCAAGAAAGGCAGATGACTCATCCCACCTCGGAAGCTTTGCCGCGCAAGAGGGTTTCGACCATTATTCGAGATATCAATTCGCGGGGGCATCACGAAGTCGACGGCCTTAAGGTTTGGACCAGAAGTCTACCTTCCAATGAAGAATTGGATGAGGTGCGGGGTTACGGTGAAGCGGCAGTTCCAGTTCTCACAGACTATCTGAAATCAGAAGACGCTCACGAGCGCGAGTTAGCTATGCGATTCCTCGGTCAACTAGGCGGCAGTCAAATCGTGGAGCCGCTTCGAATGGTTCTTCTTTCGGACACCTCACCAGGAGTCAGACAGTCGGCCCTTCACTGGCTGACCTTGGCGCCGTGGGACTTGGCATCACCGATCATAGAGCGATCTGCCGCGTCTGATGTAGATCAAAGGGTTCGCGATGCAGCTAAAGGAATCCTCGCCAGCCATGCTCGTAAGTAAACCCCGTAAGGAGATCTCGCAGAGCTGCAAGGAGCAAGTTGTTGAGTTGTCTCGGTGCACAGACCTCAACAATTGCGCAATCGTCTCCAGCTAGAAAGCGAACCGCAAGCACGTCACTCCAATGTCTACTGCCTAATTCTGACTTTGCCACCAACATAGGTTTTCATCAACTTCCACAATGCCGTTCTGTTCTGCTACGCCGACAACAGACTCGTCCTTTGAGCATTGCTTTCACCCGGCCCACCTAAACCTTTGTCAAACTGGTCTTTGACGGCTTTCATTGACACTGCTCGCCCGTTTGCATAACATAGGCACCGCGGGTTCTTCGGCCCTGACCCGTGGATCATTCGCGTGGCCGGTGGACGCCTGCCGCGCGATAAGAAGTTCGAGCAAGGGGTAAGGGCAATGACAAAGGCCGATCTTGCACAGATGCTGTATCCGCGTAACGGCGGCTGGACAAATCGTGACGCGCTTCGTCTGGTCGATCTGTTGTTTGATATCGTCAAGCGCCATTTGAAGGAAGGCGAGAGCATTCACATCGTTGGCTTCGGTACCTTCGAAGTGGTAAATCGCAAGCCGAGGCGCGGGCGAAATCCAGTCACCGGCGAGCCGATACAACTCGCCGGACACCGCGCCCTGGTCTTCAGGCCGTCTCGCTCATTGCGTTCGGTTTGAGTCTTCGGCTGGTGAGCCTGGGAGCGGACGCTCTCGGGAAATAACCAATGGAATCCGCATCGAGAATTCCCGAAAAACTATTCTTCAGAATCGGGGAAGTGTGTGACCTTATCAAGGTCCAGCCACATGTGCTCCGTTACTGGGAGACTGAGTTTCCGATGCTTGCGCCGCAAAAAAATCGCGCCGGCCAGCGGGTTTACCGCCGCAAAGACGTTGAAATGGTGCTGAGAATTCGTGATTTACTTTACGAAGAGAAATTCACCATCGCCGGCGCCAAGAAGAAGCTGCTGGACGAATCGCGCGCGGGTTCCGTAAGGGCCAGGCTGGGCGAGCAACTCGCTCTGGAAACCTCGGAACCCCGCCCCGTTGACGAGCCGGCTTCACCGTCCACCGATCATTCAACACCGCCGCAAACCCGACAAGTGCTGAGCATCATCAAGAGCGATCTTGAGGATTTATTGACACGACTAAACACGGATGCTAGCATCAACCGTTGAACGCGAAAGCGCATAAGCTTCTATGTGGACGGGACGTGGCGCAGCCTGGTAGCGCGCTTCCTTGGGGTGGAAGAGGTCGCTGGTTCGAATCCAGTCGTCCCGATTAGAATCCAAGGCCCAGGACGAAAGACCCAAGACAGAGACCCTCCGAAGTGT